>Ga0272448_1002077_pt1 | contig 25858 bp, 29 predicted proteins | sample YNPCB0191_FD_202220 | JGI IMG/M metagenome (GOLD analysis project Ga0272448, IMG submission 202220) | Hot spring sediment microbial communities from Yellowstone National Park, WY, United States - YNP-CB-019-1 | ecosystem: Environmental > Aquatic > Thermal springs > Hot (42-90C) > Sediment... | reverse complement strand
ATATATGAGACACTCAAGGAAAGGTTTTACATTTTTAGAAATTTTGATTGTGGCACTTATTTTCTTTGTGGCTGTCTTTACTTTGGCCGCACTCTATGCGAGTTGTCTGACATTGCTTTCCCAGGCAAAAGAAATAGATATTGTTACCAATGACATAAAAAACGTAATGGAAAATATAAAAGGTCTTCCATTTTCCAGTATTATGACAAATTTTCCTGACGGCGCATCTGTGCCTGGGGCTTATCTTTTAAGAAATGAGACATTAATCGTGTCATATCCATCTGTTACGCCAGAACTTTTAGAAATACAGGTAGAGGCGCACTGGTTAGGCAGGGACAATAACGAACACCAGCAGACTTTTAAAACCATAGTTTATAAAGGGCTATGAAAGATAAAGGCTTAACGATTGTTGAAGTGGCTATCTCCAGTATTATTCTGTCAGTAATCGCAGGGCTTTTAATCACAGCCTATATGCAGGGCATATCTATATTTCAAACTGCTGATATCAATAGCACCTTGCAGGGCAATACCCGCACTGCCTTTAATATACTATCTCTGGATTTAAGAAAGACTTCTAGGAACCAGATTCAGATTATACAAAATAGCCCATTCTCTGGGACAGATACAATAATCTACCATTTGCCTCGCGAATCTGCAGGTATGCCTGTGTTAACAGGAGATAATACTATTGACTGGAATACATCTACCATAACTATAGGATTAGACCAAATAGAACCCAAAAGATTAGTCAAAGATATTGACGGGGTTAAAACACCTATAACGCATAACGTAAAAAGCATACGTTTTATAGACCACACAATAGACAGCGCTTTACAGTTGGATGAATTAAAGGTCATTTTAAATATGGAAGAAACCGGCACTGCAGGTAAGGTATATAATTTAACTTATACCTGTATTATAAATATGAGGAACTAAAATGGTGAATTTAATCAAAAAGGGAAATAGGGGCGTGGCTTTAATACTCGCTTTATTGGTAATAGTCACCTTATTAATTCTCTCAGGGATTATGCTTGGTAAGGCAGTAACTGAATACAATCTCATCAGGAGAAACAAACTCCTAAGCGAAGCCTTTTATCTTGCTGAGGGGGCTGTAGAGAAATCCGCACAGCAACTTGCATATAAAATAGCGAATTATTTGCCTACACCGGATACCTTAAGCGAAGGACTGGATATCTCTACGGACTTTCAGGTAAGTTATGGCTGGGAGGCCTTAAGTGCTGAGAAGGCAATAACAGACCCATACGGAATAACAAACTTTGTCAGGAGTTTTAAACTAAGCGGAATAGCCACCCACAAACAATACCCTGATATATCTGTAACCATCAACCAGATTATATCTCTGGAAAAAACCTACACATTTCAGCATGCCGTATTCTACACTGACGACCTGGAAATGCTTCCAGGCGCAAATATGACCTTGTCAGGGAGAATCCACAGCAATAAAGACATATACATCGCTGTGGATGGTTCAGGCAACACCCTTACCGTAGATACCAATTATTTATACAGCGCCGGAAACATTTATAATAAACGCAAGGATAGCACCAAGGATATGTTGGGTAAGGTAAAAATAAAAATTAAGGGTACATCTAGCTATGACTATATGAAAAGACCTGGCGAAATAGAACCATTAGATTCTGAAAGGTCTGATTGGACAGATGAATCTCAAGCGCGCTGGGCAGGAACAGTAAAAAGCAGCGTCCATGGCATACCATCCCTTGAGACTCCTGTAGTGGCATCAATCCAACCCGATGGATACTATGCCGAAAATGCCGGATTAAAAATCGTAAATGGCACTGCTTACGACTCAGGCGGCAATAGCGTAACTCTGCCTCCTGGGACAATCACAGAAAGCACAATCTATAACCACCGCGAACAAAAATGGGTTACCGTTACGAATATAGATATGATAAATCTAAACGCCTCGGGATTCTTTCCAGCTAACGGGCTTTTATATGTAACGAGGACTGACGCCACTGCCTCGCAGCCAAACGGAATCAGGATAAAAAACGGCAGTCAATTAAAAGGCCCATTAACAGTGGTATCTAATGCCCCTGTATACATCCAGGGAAGTTATAACAATAACATAAAGAAACCTGCAGCCATAATTTGCGATTCCTTAAATATCCTATCCAATAGTTGGGATGACGCCCACAGCCAAGACCCTAACCTAAATAATAAAATCGCCTCTTTTACAGAAGTAAACACCGCATTTATCTCCGGTGTGGACACAACCACTTCCGGGAATTATAATGGCGGCTTGGAAAATTATCCAAGATTGCACGAAAACTGGACAGGAAAAACTTTAAAGATTAGAGGCGCATTCGTGGAATTGTGGGATAGCCAAATCGCACAAGGGTCCTGGCACTATGGAAGTCCTTATTACACTGCGCCTATCAGGGATTGGAATTATGACACAGATTTTAACGACAGTTCAAAACTCCCACCTTTTACGCCATTCGCAGTTAAAACCAGAAAAGTCGCCTGGTGGAAAGAATAAAAAATTAAACCCTACCTATATGTTTATTGATGCAATCAATAAGTTTTCTTAAGGTCACAGGTTTAGCTATAAAGGGATGTCCGGCTATAACGTTGCCATAAGGAGAAACCTCATCCTCTTTAACAATCGCCGTTAAAAATACAACCGGGACTGTGTTTAAATCCGGGTCAGACCTTATCTGATGGGCAAGGTCCCCGCCATCAATATCCGGCATAATTATGTCAAGAAAAATAAGGTCGGGTTTATATTCACGTGCAGTAGCCAATCCACGCTTTCCGTCAGTCTCTATTTTAACCTCGTATTCGCCGGTTCCTTCCAGATTTAATTTAACCAGTCTTGCGAAATTTTCTTCGTCATCAATAACCAATATTTTCCTTTTTAACACAGCCATCCCCCCTTCTTTCAAATCTTAAAAAACAAAATAGTCATCAAACCTCCGCCTTCTATATTCTTTACTTCAATTCTACCTTTATGCATATCAATTATATTCTCCACTATAGACAAACCCAATCCTGTGCCTCCTTCTTTATGCCTGGTGGTAAAAAAGGGGTCAAATATCTTCCTTAAGATTTCCTCGGGTACGCCAGGACCTGTATCGCTAATTTCAGCAATAACTACTGTTTCGCCAAGGCTAAAGATGTCCTCCTTTCTGCGTCCTACTGCGTGCTTTGGTTCGGTAAATTTATCTATATAAGTCCTTACAGTTATCTTTCCGCCATCAGGCATAGCCTGGACGGAATTCATAAAAATATTCACAAATACCTGCTCTATTTTATTCTTATCCATTAATATATCAGGTATCTCTATGCTAAAATCCTGAATTATCTCTATATTGCCTTCGTCAAAAATATGCCTCATCAGTGATATGGATTTCTCTACCACTTCATTTATATTTGCCTTTTCTATATTTAACCTTGATGAACTTGAGAAATCCAACAGGCCTTCAACAATATTATCCGCCCTCTCCACTGCCTCTTTTATATACTGTAGTGTCAATTGGACGTTCTCATCTTTGGAGTCAATCTTACCCAAGAGATATTCTACCCCTTGAATGATTACGGCTAAAGGGTTTTTGACTTCATGGGCGACAGCGCTGGCAAGCCTGCCCACAACCTCCATCTTCTCTGCCTGAATAAGTTGAAACTGCGTCTCTTTGAGTTTAAGATAAGCCTTGTGTAACTGCCTCTGTGCCTTTTGACGTTCAAGAAGTTCTAATTTAAGTTGCTCAAAGGCGCTCCTTAAATCCCTTGTGCGCTCTGCCACCTCTATTTCCAGATGGTCCTTTGCCTTAAGCAATTGCTCCTCTGCGCGCTTGCGTTCGGTAATATCCTGGGCAGCGCACACTATACCTTCTATCCTGCCGTTTGCATCAAACATAAGAGAACCAGCCAATAGCACAGGTATTTCTTTGCCGTCTTTGGTCAAATATACCTCTTCAAGATTTCTGATTAATCTTGCCATATTTAAATTACCCAACCACTTCATAATAAATGAATCCGCATCGGGTTTGAGTATCTTCTTTAGCGGCTGTCCGATGAGTTCCCTTTCAGCATAACCAAGCATAACGCAGGTAGCGGCATTTACTGTCCTTATAAACCCATCGCGTGAGATAACAATTAAGGCGTCGTTTGTAGAACGCAGGATATTCTCTGTATATTCCTTTGCCGCAATAATTTCATTTTGGGATTTACGCAAATCCTCAGCCATTTTATTAAAAGAAGCGGCCAAGTCTCCTAATTCATCTCTGGAATTTAAGTCAATCCTGTAGTTTAACTGACCCTTGCCAATAATCTCAGTGCCGACTTTCAATTTATTCAAAGAAATAATTATGCCCCTTATCAGTTTGAAATAAATAAAAAGCAGAAGAATAAAAAAAACTAACAATATTAAAAGGGCCTGTATAACAGGAGCAAAAGAACGGCGTATAATTATCGCTGAAAATAAACCTACGGTTAAACTCGTGACAAAAAGGGTGATTATTAATTTGGCTTTTATGCTCATTGCCTGCGCCTTTTGTCTTTTCTTAAACCCTATTCAGGAGGTCCTGTTAGCAAATTTAATGTCAATATTATTTTATTCCTAAATTATCTATTCCGCAACCTTCATTTTTATATCTAAAATAAAAATATTAGGTACGGTTTAGAAAAAACATTTTAATCTGTCAGAAAGTCTTAATACTATTTTTTATGCATTAAAAAATCTCGAAAGATAATTTCTTTCGAGATTTTTAAGCAGACACTACATCCCCATCTGGCCTGCCTTTGTTATTTTTAGGCACTGTATTTTTTAAGGCTAAGCCGTATCTTTACAGCGAAATATTTCTTTATTGCGGCGCCTTAATGTTTTGCCTTAAGCAACTGCAATAAAATCAAGGTAATGGCAATCAGAAGGCAGGTATTTGTAAATGCCAAGAAGGCCTCTGCCTCAATTGCCCCTTTTGGCGGTATAGGCACAGGAACCATAGTTAAACGAGAAATAATACCCACAACCAGACTTATGACCGCCAAAACTAAAAGGACATTCACCATACCTTTCATCTCGCTCACCCCCTTCCATCTTAAGTTTTTATTGGCTAATAAACCTTTATATATAATAACTTATGCTAATTTATTATCCTATTAAAAATTAAAAAAGTAAAGTATTTTTATAACCTTGGTTAGGCTGTCAAGGAAGGAAGTTCTAAAGAGTTTTGCTTATCTGACATCCAGTGCATCGCGCGGTTACGCGTAAGCCACTGTTTGACAATACGATAACCCATAAGCCGAAACAAGGCGTTTCTGAAACGTAATTTCGCCAGAAGCAAGAATACCTGGGAAAGAGAATAAAAACGGCAATACGCCTTAGCGACATTTATCTGTAGTTGTCTTGCAGAGAGTAGTTTAGGTTTAAAAACTACGTGTTGGCCGTCATAAAGGCTCCAATCGCGGCTAAAAATTCGTTTTTGTCTTTTCAAATCATTATACACCTTTGTGCCAGGCAGTGGAGTCAAAATCATCATCTGGATAGTGTCTATTTTTTGTTTTATGGCAAAGCGCAAGGTATCCCATACCGTCCGCTCATTGTCGTCATCGCCTCCTAAAACAAACATACCGTGAATCTTGATTCTTTTCCTATGAAATGCCCTTATCGCATGGACTATATCTTCCAGGGATTGCCTCTTTTGGTAAGCCTCAAGCGTCTTTTTATTTATGGATTCAAATCCTACGCATACCACAGAACAACCAGCCTTTGCCATAAGGGAAAGAAGGGCATCATCTTTAGCAATATCGCAGCGCACCTGGCAGGCCCAATTTTTTATTCTATATTTGTCCATCAATTCCAATAATGTGCGCGTGCGCTGTGGATTGGCAGTGAAATTGTCGTCACAAAAGAAAAATTGATTTGCGTCTCTTGACCGCAATTCTTCAAGTACGCTTGATGCGCTGCGAAAACGATAGGAACGGCCGAACATCTTGGTAACAGAGCAGAAAACACAATCAAAAGGACATCCCCTTGAAGTTGAAATAGGCATAATAAAAAGACCTGGCTTATATCCCTTAATCAAGGAAAAATCAGGAAACGGCAGTTTATCCAATTCTTGCACTGCCTCGCCTTTTACTATCGGTTCAGACCGCCTTCCTTCCACAACATCAACTATAACATCCTCTGCCTCTCCAACTACCACCTGCCTGGCGTACCCTAAAGCCTCTTCTGGCAATAGGCTTGCATGAACCCCGCCTATGATGACCTTTTCGCGTGGGAATTTCTTTGCTATCTCATAACCCCGCCTTGCTGTCGAAGTCAGTATAGAAATCCCCACAAGGTCAGCCTGTATCCGCTCATAGTCAGGCTGCTCGATATCCTCATTGTAAATCTCAACCTTATGCCCCCTGTCGCGCAGTATTGTTCCTAAGTATAGAGGTCCTAAAAGGGGCATATGCAGTTTGCTATAGACATTGGCCTCTGATGCGGATGGTTCAATAAATACTATCTTCATAGTTATAACTTACCGCTATTACTGGACGATTTTTACGTTAAGCGCCCGTGGACCTTTCGGAGATTTCTCAACTTCAAATTCAACGGATTGGTCTTCATGCAAAGCGTCAAACTGGACATCCATAAGGCTGGACTGATGAAAAAATATCTCTCTGCCATCTGTACCTGCGATAAAACCAAAGCCTCTATCGCGAATAAGTTTCTTAATCTTGCCTGTCTGCATAAAATTCTCCTTTCACCTAAAAAAATAAAGCCCGGTCCCTTTAAAGAAACCGGGCTTGTGTTTTTTAGGTTATATTTTAACTACTTTAGTAGCCTGTTCTCCTTTTGGGCCCTTTTCAACCTCAAACTCAACTTCCTGCCCCTCTTCCAGTGATTTATATCCCTCGCCCTGGATAGCGCTATGATGCACAAAGACATCACTGCCGGACTCAGGGGTTATAAAACCATAACCCTTCTGGTTGGAGAACCATTTGACTTTACCTCTTGCCATTATCCTACTACCTCCTTCCTCAAAAATTATAGTAAATACTATCTGTCTGAACAAGACAGGAATAACAGAAACTAAAAAGGCCGTCAAGGTCAACCATCCAGACCTTACGGCCTTTAGATTTCTTCCTTTTATTTACTACAACTATATTATACTACCTTTTTTAGATATGTCAAGGAATTTTTGGGATCCCTTCCCAACTCGCTAACTCGTAAACTCGCTAACTTTCTTTAGTTTTGCGTTTTGCCTTTTGCTCTTTGCGTTATCTAAGGTACCTGTGGATTATAATCACGGATTTAACGGATTTTTAAACGGATTACCACGGATACTCTTATTAAACAATCCCTTGCCTTAATTAAACAATGCCTTTATCCGTGTAAATCCGTGTGGCTTTTTAATCCGTTTAATCCGTGTCTTTTAATCCGTGTTAATCCGTGATTTTCAATCCGTGATTTTAATGCCGGGTCTTACCGTATGGAGATATTTCTCGCAAACGGTTAATAATAGTCGGTAGTTTATCAATAATATAATCTATGTCTTCCTCTGTATTGTATCTGCTCAAACTAAAACGAATTGAACCTTGCACAAAAGTAAATGGCACGCCCATAGCCCTTAATACATGGGATGGGGTAAGGGAACCAGATGTGCAGGCAGAACCAGAGGAGGCGGCAATCCCAAATTCATCCAGCATCAATAGGATTGCTTCGCCTTCTACAAATTCAAAACCTATATTAGTCGTATTGGGAAGCCTTGAGGTAAGACTTCCATTTACTCTTGTATCAGGAATCTTTGCCAAAATCGCCTTTTCTAATTTATCGCGTAGAGACTTAACCCGCGTATTTTCTTCTTTAATAAATTTTTTTGCCAATTGACAAGCCACCCCTAAGCCAACAATCCCACTAACATTTTCTGTCCCGCCACGACGGCCCTGCTCTTGATGACCGCCAATCATAAAAGGGCTGAATCTTGTTCCTTTACGAATATAAAGCGCACCCACACCTTTTGGCGCATGCAGTTTATGGCCTGATAAAGACAAAAGATCAACGGGTAACTTGGTCAATTGGAAAGGAATTTTCCCTACTGCCTGCACAGCATCTGTATGAAATACCACTCCTCTTTGTCTGGCAATCTCAGCAATCTCCTCAATGGGAAAGATTACCCCTGTCTCATTATTGGCATACATTATTGTGATAAGCGCTGTATCTTGGTCAATGGCGCTTTTAAGTTCATTTAGGTCAAGCAGACCCTGGTCATCTATGCTAAGATAGGTTACGCGATAACCTATGCCTTCTAAATATTTGCACACATTTAGCACTGCCGGATGCTCTACTTTTGTAGTGATGATGTGTTTTTTCTCAGGATAAGAACGCAAGGTGCTCATAATAGCGGTATTGTCGCTTTCTGTCCCGCAACTTGTAAATATAATCTCCTGCGGGTCATCTGCGCCTAAAAGGTCAGCAACATTTTTTCTTGCCTCTTCAATATATTTAGCAATCTTTCCGCCAAAGGTATGCATACTGGAAGGGTTGCCATATTCATCTGTCAGAAACGGCCTTATTGCCTCAAATACCTCAGGGGCTACCTGGGTTGTAGCATTATTGTCAACATATACAACCTTCATTCCTTGACCTCTTCTACAATGATATCTTTATCTACAAATTCTTTTAATTTTGACTCTACAAATGATTTTAGGGTAAGGCCAGTGGCTGGACAACCCAAGCACGTCCCTAATAATCTTACATACACCTTATTACCATCTACATCAACCAATTCTATATCCCCGCCATCTTGTTTTAGTTGGGTTCTTATTTCCCTTTCCAAGGTCTCCTGAATTAGAGATATCTTTTCTAAATTAGTCAGTTTTTTCTTAACCAGGGTTTCTTTAGGATAGACTCCTTTTGTCGCCTCTTTTTCCCAAAACTCTTTAAGCAATTTTTCTATCTCTGGTTTACACTTACCGCATCCACCGCCTGCCTTGGTATAATTGGTTACTTCCTCTACTGTTTTAAGATTATTCTCTTTTATGGCGCGGATTATTTTTTTGTCAGTGACGCTAAAACATTTGCATACGATTTTTTCTTCTCCCACTGTTTCTTTCTTTACCGGCGCCCCCCTATAATTGGCTATCGCTGCCTCTAAAGCCTCCATACCCATAACAGAGCAATGCATCTTTTCCCCGGGAAGCCCTCCTAAATAATCAGCAATATCTTTATTGGTAATCCTGGCTGCCTCATCTATAGTCTTTCCTTTTATCATCTCTGTAAGCGCAGAAGACGAGGCAATAGCGCTTGCGCAGCCAAAGGTCTGAAACTTGGCATCTAAAATCTTATCTGTCTTTTTGTCTATCTTTAATGTAAGCCGAAGCGCATCCCCGCATATGATATTTCCTACCTCTCCCACTGCATCAGCATCTTTTATCTCCCCGACATTTTGTGGATTTTTAAAAAGTTCTTTTACTTTATCTGAATAAAACCACATATATCCTCCAAAGAAAAATTCTTACGTAACATCTTAAGCATACTTAAGATAAACCTTGCAAGTTTCTCTTTCTTTTGGTTTACATTGCTTTACTTCCCAACACCGGGTAGTACTTAAAATACCCTTAACACCTTCAATATTAATTCTTTTATTTTGAAGTAATTCCTTGATATATTCTAATCTATCTATATCGCATTTAGAATAAAACCTATTTTTACCTAATCTCGCTGGCTTAATCAGGCCTTTTCTTTCCCAAATCCTTAATGTCGCCGGATGAACATTTAAGGATTTAGCAATAATGCCAATAGTATAAATTGGTTCCTTATAACCATACTCCATTTTTAGTTTCCCCTATACTACTGAATATAACAAATGTTTTTATATCATATATAAACGCCTTTGTCAAATTATAAAACAATCTATTCCACTATATCGCCAACCACGGGCTCAAATTTTATACCAATCCTTTCCAGATACTTTCTGGCTTTTTCAAGGTTTTCTTTTGCGCCGCTTAATTCTAAAGTAACCTCACCTATCGTCTCCGTAATATTAGCCCGGCGGATATTCGGGATTACATTATATTTCTTTGCCATAGTATAAATCACAGGTTTCTTAATCAATTTCTGAGGAAATACCAAATGCACCATTTTCTTAGACATAATTTACTCCTCCTTTTTTCTTAAACTGCAAAATTCCTGATAATCTATCAGTCTTGTTACTGTTGGATTTTCTCCGCATATTGGACACTTGGGGTCTTTGGGAACTTTTACTTTACGAAAAGATGAATCGAGAGCATTAAATACCAAAAGCCTCCCCGTCAAGAGTTCGCCTATGCCCAAGACGAATTTCAAGACCTCATTTGCCTGTATTACCCCTATTACCCCTGCAACCGCACCCAGAATCCCTGCCTCCTGACAACTTGGCATAAGCCCAGGCGGAGGTGGCTCAGGGAAAAGACATCTGTAACAAGCACTCTCCCCGGGTATGATTGTGACTGCCTGGCCATCAAACCTGAATATCCCTCCATGGGATAAAGGTTTCTTGGATAAAACACAGGCATCGTTTACTAAATATCTTGTGGGAAAATTATCCGAACCATCTACAACAATGTCATAATCTTTTATGATATCCAGGATATTCTCAGAGGTAAGCCGAAGATTATAAGTAATTACTTTTACATCTTCATTAATCGCATTAATTCTATCCCGGGCAGATTCTACCTTTGGCCTGCCCACCTCTTCTGTTGAGTGAATAATCTGCCGCTGAAGGTTATTAAGTTCAACTTTGTCTGAATCAACAATGCCAATCGTCCCGATACCGCTAGCAGCCAAATACAAGGCTGCTGGAGAACCTAACCCACCTGCACCTATTATTAGAACTTTTGCATTAAGTAACTTCTCCTGTCCTTTTCCGCCCACATTTGGCAGGATAATCTGCCTTGAGTATCTTTCTATCTGATCTTCTCTCAATTTCATTATCTGCCTCCTGCTATCGCCGGGATTATGGATACTTCATCACCATCTTTTAGTGGAGTTCTATCCTGCTTTAAGAAGCGTACGTCTTCCTCATTCACATAGATATTGATGAATCTACGGACTTTCCCGGTTTCATCGCATATCCTTTCCTTCAATCCCGGAAAATTCTTCTCCAAATCATCAATCAACTCTCTGATGTTGGATCCGTTTGCTTCAACATCTGCCTGATTCTTGGTTAACTTCTGAAGCGGCGTAGGAATTATTACTTTCACTGCCATATTAAAACCTCCTTAAATTTTGACGTTCTCCTCGAAATGCGCTATATTGGGTTTAATCTTTATGGGTTTACCAATTTTTTCAAGCACCGCCTCCTGCGTTTTTAAGCCATTGCCAGTAATACTTATGACAATTGACTCATCTTTGGGAATCCTGCCCTGCTCAATAAGTTTTTTGGCAACACCTAAAGTAACGCCTCCGGCTGTTTCAGTAAAAATTCCTTCGGTTGCGGCTAAAAGTTTTATCGCCCCAACAATCTCATTATCAGAGACATCTTCTGCCCAGCCTCCTGTTTCTTTTACGGTTGCCATGGCATATAAACCATCAGCAGGATTTCCTATAGCCAAAGACTTAGCGATAGTATTGGGCTTGACTGGTTTTATAATCTCCGTATTTTCTTTTATGGCAGTAACAATAGGAGAGCATCCAGTTGCCTGAGCAGCATAAATTTTGGTCTGGAATTTATCAATTAATCCTAAAGTTTTAAATTCTTTTAAGCCCTTATAGATTTTGGTAATAAGCGAGCCTCCGGCGCAAGGAACGATTATATGTTTAGGCGCTTTCCAGCCCAATTGCTCGGCAATCTCAAAGCCAAAGGTCTTTGAGCCTTCCGCATAATAAGGCCTGATATTGATATTCACAAATGCCCATTTATATTTATTAGCAATCTCAGAACAAAGCCTGTTAACCTGGTCGTAATTGCCTTCTACAGCTACTAAGATGGGATTATAAATAAGTGTTCCTACTACCTTGCCCAATTCTAAGTCAGCAGGAATAAATATATATCTTTTTAATCCGGCTACTGCTGCTTGCGCCGCAACTGAATTGGCTAAATTCCCAGTAGAGGCGCATGCCACAGTGTCAAAACCGAACTCCTTTGCTTTCGAAAGGGCAACTGCCACCACCCTGTCCTTAAATGAAAGTGTGGGGTGGCATACAGAGTCGTCTTTTATATAAAGCTCTTTAACCCCAAGCGCCTTTTCTAAATTCCTTGCCCGGATTAATGGAGTAAAGCCTGAGTTTAAACCGTCTGTGGGTTCTTTATCCAAAGGCAATAGTTCCTTATAACGCCAAAGATTTTCAGGCCGTGATTCTATTAACTCTTTAGTCAACTTCTTCTTTATTCTTTCATAATCATAAACCACTTCCAGCGGCCCAAAACAGTATTCGCATACATATAAGGGCTCTTTGGGATACTCCCTGCCACACTCCCTGCACTTTAAACCTTTAATATAACTCATAGGACACTCCTTGTCATACGCCTTTTTCTACCAAAAGGCTATAAAAACCATTTTTCTTTTCTATCTTTAATATGATATGGCCATCTGATTCTAAGCTTTTTGGCACATTCTGTATCGGTTCCCCCTCGTCTAAAAAAACCTCCAGGATATCCCCCTTTTTTAAATTCTCCAAGAAAAGTTTTGTCTTTACATAATTTATCGGACAGGGGGTGCCTTTTAAATCTAAAAGCGTTTTGTTTGTTTTTTCTGGTTGGGTCTCTACTTGGTTCGTTTTCTTAGGAAAATTAAAATATGCATCCATAGACTTATAGAGTTCTTCTATGTGAGAAAGGAAATTCTTGGCATATAAAAATTTCTCTTTTCTTTCTTCTAAACTTAAGCCCTCTCTTATTTGCACAAAGATATCTGCCAGATTGCTGTATTTTAGGTTGGCAATTCCATCTTTTAGGAATTTTTCTAAAAATCCGGAGATTGCCTCTTCTTCGCTTCTGGGGTCAATGCCTTTTACTATTAAAAGGGCTCTTGAGGCTAAAAACAATGTCTTCTTAATTCCCTGCCAAGAATAATCTTTTTTCTCTGCGGAAGAAAGTGTAATCTTTGCTTCGGTAATGTCAGATTCTATCATATCCAAAACCCCTGCCCCGCACTCACCCGGACCTAAACCGCTTAAAGAGAACTCCTCTTGTTTACCCCAATCAATATAGAATTCTCTATCTTCGCTATAGTCGGCAACATAGGTATAATTTTGTGAAACTTCTTCTGCTATCCCTTTTGCCTTTTCTTCAATAAATTTATAGACATCCCCTTCCCGCTGTGCTTCTTTTTCAATGCGCTTTAAAAAATCCTTAAGGAAATGCGGGACATTTCTTGCCGGAATAAAAATCCCTGTATCCTTGGCAAGTTGAGTATTTTCTAAATCTTTTTTGCCTCCTAAGAAAAGCCGATAAAAGGGAACGGACCTGCCTTTTACTTTTCTTGCAGCACCGCAAAACGAAATCATCCCTAAGGGATGCTGTCCGCAGGCATTAGGGCAGCCATTTATCTTTATATTTATTTTTTCAAAAACTTTACTCTCCATAAAATTCTCTTTAATCACTCTTTCCAATTCATCTGCTAAAGCAGGTGAATTGCACAACCCTAAGTTACAGGTACTGGCGCCCTTGCAGGCAACAATATCTAAAAGGGTATCAGGATAAAGAAAATCATCCATAAAATTTTTTAACTTTTTATATAAAAGGTATAAATTCTCTCGTGGTATATTTACGAGGTATAAATTTTGCTCTGGAGATGTTCTAAATTCCATCTCTTTAAATTCATTAGACAATTCTGATAATCTTTTTGCTTTCTTGGCATTTAGGTCTCCCTTAGGGATACGCAATTTTACAATTGAGAATCCCTTTTGTTTCTGTGGCAAACAATTATATTTTAAAAAATCTTTAAATCCCCCTTCTTTAATTTCGGGCAAAAGAGATTCTTTGGGTTCCGGATAATCAAAACTGACTTTTCTCAAAGAAATATACTCTGTCTCTTTTAGCCCCTTTAGTTCTTTTTGATAGTACTCTTTAAATTTTTCAAATCCCAAATCCTGAATAAGAAATCTTAAGCGATTGTGATGCTTGTTTTTTCTATCTCCATATTTATAAAATACATTTCTTATGGCCAAAACCAGATAACCTAAGTCCTTGCGCAGGATAAAATCCTCTAAAAGCCTCCCCAACAAGGAAGAAGCGCCCATCCCCCCACCCGCATAAACACGAAAACCCAATAACCCCCCTTGTTTTATCGCCAATAAACCCACATCATTGGCAAGTAAACCTACGCAATCATCTCGACAACCAGAAAAGGCAATCTTAAATTTACGGGGAAGATTATAAGAGATGTCGTCGGTAATCAAATATTCAGTCAACGCTACCGCATCTTCTCGCACATCAAATACCTCTTTAGGGCACACCCCTGCTAAAGGACACACAGTAATATTTCTTATGGTATTTCCTCCTCCTCCGCGGGAAGAAAGGTCGTAGTCCTTTAAGAAATAATGTACTTTGATAATATCTTCTAAATTTATGTTATGAATCTGAATATCCTGTCTTGTAGTAAGATGCAAGATGCCATTACCATATTTTTGGGCGCATTCCGCCAAGGCATTAAGTTGTAAAGGAGTCAATACCCCTGCGGGTATCCTTATTCTTGCCATAAATACTTTACCGCCCCGATGAGAATAGTTTCCCCAAGGAACACGCACTCCGGAAAATCTCGGCCAGGAGGATACCCCTTTTTGATAGTCCTGGATTGCTTGGGCATAATTATCTAAATCCTGGATTATTTTCTGATGTAATTTAAACATTTCTCTTTAACTATAAACTATGAACCATAAACTATAAACTAACTTCTTTATGCCTCAAAATACTGTTGCATAGAAAAGTATCTTTCGCCAGTATCGGGTAAAACTACAACTACTCTTTTCTCCTTTCCCAAATCCTTGGCTACTCTCAATGCTGCCCAAGTTGCTGCGCCTGCGGATATACCCACGAATAACCCTTCTTCCTTGGCCAGCCTTCTTGCTGTTTGGAATGCATCATTATCATCAACCTGGATTATCTCGTTAATAATCTTACGATTTAAAATCTCAGGAATAAAACCTGCGCCAATACCCTGAATCTTATGAGGACCTGGCTCCTTTCCAGAAAGAATAGCGCTTGTTTTTGGCTCAACTGCAACTATCTTTATCTTTGCATTCTTCTTTTTTAAAACTTCTCCCACTCCGGTAATTGTCCCGCCTGTACCTACGCCTGCAACAAAGGCATCAATCTTGCCATCTGTAACTCTTAGTATTTCTTGCGCGGTAGTCCGGCGATGAATTTCTGGATTCGCTTCATTTTTAAACTGTTGAGGCATAAAACTGTTGGGAATTTTCTTTAAAAGTTCTTCTGCTTTTTTGATTGAGCCAATCATACCGTCAGCTCCTGGTGTAAGCACCACCTCTGCGCCATAAGATTTAAGAATATAGATCCTTTCTAAACTCATTGTCTCAGGCATAGTAAGAATACATCTATAGCCCTTGACTGCCGCTACCATCGCCAACCCAATTCCCGTATTTCCTGAAGTTGGCTCAATGACCGTGGCATCCTTCTTTAATATTCCTTTCTTTTCCGCATCTTCAATCATAGAAAGACAGATTCTATCCTTTACACTGCCGCCAGGATTGAACATTTCCAATTTAGCTAATACTTCTGCTGAATCCTCACCAGTTATACGATTTAGCCGAACCATTGGCGTTTGCCCAATTAATTCCATAACATTATTTGCCACCCTGTCAGAAAAAGGCATATTATTCCTCCTTGTCGTTCATTGAAAGATTACTTTATCCTTCGGCTCGCTTATAAATGGTGAGCGAATGAAGTAAGCCGACCACCTCCCATGTAATAAACAAACTCTACTTTGTCTTGGGGTTTTAGGACTGTGGTCTTATATTTATCCTTTGCGATAATCTCTTCATTCAACTCTATAGTAACTAATTCGGGCCTGATTTTCTTTACCTCTAATAAACCCTGGATAGTCAACGGATTTGCGATTTCCTCTTTTTTACCGTTTACATAAATCACTATTGCCATCTTATTTCTCCTTCGACTCGCTTCGCTCGCTCAGGATGCTTCGAGTCGAAGTGCTGAGCGAAGTCGAAGCACTCCTTAACCCCTTCAATGCTGTTTCTATAAATTTCAATGTTTTATTTAAGTCTTCAGCGCTATGCGCTGTTGATAAAAAATTTGCCTCAAATCCTGAAGGAGAAAGGTAAACTCCTTCTTTTAAAAGGCTATGATAAAATCTTTTAAATAATTTCAGGTCCTGGCTCAATGCAGTCTTGTAATCTATCACATCTTTATCAGTAAAGAATATACTAAACATAGAACCTATCTGGTTAATTTTAATATTTATCTTAAACTTTTTTGCTTTTGACTCTATATTTTCAGTTAGAGTCTTTGTATTTTTCTCTAAACTTTCATAAGGATTATTTTCTTTAAGTAATTTTAGCGTAGTTATTCCCGCGCTAACCGCTACGGGATTTCCTGAAAGCGTTCCTGCCTGATACACAGGCCCTTCTGGTGCAAGCAACTGCATAATCTTACTTCTTCCACCAAAGGCACCCACGGGTAGACCCCCTCCGATAATTTTGCCCAAACACGTTAAATCCGGCTTAACATCAAAATACCCTTGAGCCCCGGCATATGAGAGCCTGAATCCGGTTATAACTTCATCAAAGATAAGAATGATATTGTATTCATCAGTAATTTTCCTTAAATCTCGCAAGAATCCTTCTTTTGGTAGGACTACTCCACAATTTGCCAGCACAGGTTCAACAATAATTGCCGCCAGGTCCTTTTGATATTTTTTTAATGTTTCTTTAACCTTCTTTATATCGTTATAAGGAAGAACTAATGTGTGTTTAATAAAATCTTTCGGTACCCCTGCGCTATCAGGAATACCCAATGTTGCCTGACCTGAGCCACCTTTTACTAAAAGATAATCCGCATGGCCATGGTAAGAGCCTTCAAATTTTATAATTTTATCTTTTTTTGTATAGGCTCTAGCCAGCCTAATCGCTCCCATTACCGCCTCGGTGCCGGAATTAGTAAGTCTTACCTGCTCAATAGACGGCACAGCCTCTATAATGAGTTTAGCCAATTCTATTTCTAATTTTGTGGCGGTGCCAAAACTCGTGCCTTTCTTTACCGCCTCCTGCAAAACCCCAATAACCTCTGGATGTGCATGTCCTAAAATTAGCGCTCCCCAACAAAGACAGTAGTCGATAAATTCTCTCCCGCATTCGTCATAAATCCTTGAGCCCTTACCCTGCTTTATAAAAACAGGGTATCCGCCTACTCCTCGGAATGAACGAACAGGACTGTTCACGCCGGCCGGGATATATCTTTCGGCCTCCTCAAATAATTTTTTAGCAATATCTAACATAGCCATTTCCCGATTTTCTTTCCAAAATAACTGATAATTAAATCTGCACCGGCCCTTTTTATAGAAGTAAGAACCTCAAGGGCCAACTCCTCTTCCTTCATCTTATCGCCCTCGCTTAACTTTTTTATTGCACTATACTCTCCACTTACATTATATGCGGCTATAGGTATATTGAATTTCTGCTTTGCCCTGTAGATTATATCTAAATATGCTAAGGCCGGTTTAACCATAACGATATCCGCCCCTTCATCAATATCCTGTTTTATTTCTCTTAATGCCTCATCAGAATTTCTATAATCCATCTGATAAGATTTTCTGTCGCCAAACTGTGGAGCAGAATCCAAGGCCTCCCGAAAAGGCCCGTAAAAGTTAGAAGCGTATTTTGCTGAATAGGCCAAGATACCTACATCTTGGTAGCCCTTTTTATCCAAGGCCTGTCTTATCGCTTTAACTTGACCGTCCATCATCGCGGAAGGAGCAACAAAATCCGCTCCAGCGTTGGCATGAGATACGGCTATTTTCGCTAATACCTCAAGGGTTTCATCATTATCTATTCTCTTATTCCTAACTATGCCGCAGTGTCCGTGTGACGTATACCCGCACAGGCAAACATCTGTCATAATAATCAGGTCATTGTATTTCTTCTTTATAGACTTTATCGCCTCTTGGACAACTCCATTCTTTTTATAGCTTTCAGAGCCTATTGCGTCTTTTGTTTTAGCAACCCCAAATAAGAGTATTGCTTTTATACCATAGGCGTCTTTTAAGTCTTTAAGCACATTATCTATGGACAAATGATAAACACCAGGCATAGACCTTATTTCTTTCTTTACATTTCTTCCTTCAACAACAAAATAAGGTAAAATAATGTGCTTTGGGTAAAGCGCTGTTTCACTAACCCACTCTCTAATAAACTCCTTTTCTCTCAATCTTCTTAACCTAACAGTCTGCATTTTCTCACCTGCGCTAAAGTCACATCACCAATACAATTTATCTTTATCCCCTTGGGTAACCTTGCGTATCTTTTCTTAAAATTCCTTACTGTCGAAGGACTGCTAAATATAATCTCATCAAAGTTACTCAAATCTATATCCGGCAAATCTTTGGGCATCACATTCCTATAAGCGTAGCTTGAGGCTACGGTTGCACCGAGATGCTTTAATCCGTTTTTCAATCCTTTATCGGATAAGTCGGAACGTGGCATAAATATCTTTTTGCCTTTAAGATCTTCTTTTCTGAATCGCTCTAATAAACCTTTGGATGATTCATTCTTAGGCACTAAATCTGCGCTTATTCCAAAATCCAAAAGCCTTTTTGCCGTAGAATTTCCAACCGCCGCAATCTTTATACCATTTAGTATACGCGTATCGTAACCTAATTCAAACAATCTTTTAAAAAAATACTCCACACCATAACGGCTGGCAAAGATTATCCAGTCAAAAACTGGTTTATAGTTTATGGTTGATGGTTTATGGCTAATTTTTTTAAGGATATTATCAAATTGCCTATAATCATCTAAGGGTCTTATCTTAATTAAAGGTAGATGAAAATATGTGCCTTTTAGAAAAAATCTCTCGCCAGATAACCCGGTAAAAAGAATCTTTTTACTTTTCTTTAGCCAATTAAATTTTTTCTCTAACTTTACAGTCTTACCCATAATAATTATGGCGGGTGGTTTTACTTCAACTGTTTTTAATTTTAAAATATCCTTTAATGTAGTGATTAAGGTCTTTTGAGTTATTAGACTTACATCCTGAATTATTGCTATCGGTGTATCTTTGGACATACCTTCCTCAATTAACTTTTTAACTATTTGAGAAATATTTTCTACCGCCATATATAAAACCACAGTTGCCTGTTTGGCAATACTTTTCCAATCAATTAAACTTTTTTTCTTTGTCTGGTCCTCATGCCCAGTAACGAAGACGCAGCTTGAGGCAAACCTTCGGTCAGTTAAAGGAATGCCACTAAATGCAGAGGCAGCACTGGCAGCAGTTACTCCAGGGACTATCTCAAAATCTATCTTATTTTTAACCAAGGCATCTAATTCTTGGGAAAGTCGACTAAAAATACAGGGATCGCCATTTTTAAGCCGAATTACTTTTTTACCTTCCTTTGCCTTTTTAACTAACAATTGATTTATCTTCTCCTGATGAATAAGAAACCCGTTTGAATATCTTTTTTTACCAAGCTCATCACAACAGATTAATTCTGCATCTTTTTTGGTATATTCTAAAATACCTTTATCTACTAGATAATCATAAATAACCACATCTGCCTCTTTAAGGATACTCAATCCTCTTACAGTTATTAAATCGGGTTTCCCCGGACCTGCGCCGACTAAATATATTTTACCTTTCATCTTTATAATTTAATGGCTTAAATAGATTCTTTAATTTATAATCATCCTCTCTAATCTCTATAGCCAAAGAGCCTTGTAGAGGATGGGGTTTTAAAATGCTAAAGGGTACTCTCTGGGTAATCTTATTCTCTAAACCCAATCTCATTAAAGCACAACTCGCTATAACTATGGCATCTAAACTGTCTTTATCCAATTTTTCTAATCTTTCTTGGATATTACCTCTTATATCTATAATCTGAAAATCTTCTCTATATTTTTTTAATTGCATTTTCCTACGCATACTACTTGCTCCAATTTTTGCACCCTTGGGAAGCTCATCTATCCTTAGACCTTCTTTTGAAACCAAAGCATCATATGGATCGATAGATTTGGTAATCGCGGCAATCATCAATCCTTCGGGTATTATATCCGGCAAATCTTTAGCGCTGTGAACTGCAAAGTCAATCTTATCCCTTAAAAGTGTCTCGTCTATTTCTCGGGTAAAAAAATCTGTTCCTTCAATCTCTGAGATCGGGGTAATTTTATCCTTATCGCCATAGGTATCTATACCAATAATTTCTGCCTGAAAATCAGGATAAAACTTTCTTAAAGACTGTAAAACCTCTTCAACCTGCCTTAAGGCAAGAGGACTTCTTCGCGTTCCAATACGGTAAGTCTTTTCCATAATAAATCCACCTCTTGCTCTATTAGTTTTTTTATTTTTTCTGCCTCAATCCTTTTCTTTTCTAAATTCTTTTGCACAATAGAACTCAAGCCCTCTAAATCAAACAATTCCACATTTTCTATCTGGCGCACCCTTGGGTCCACATCTCTTGGCACAGCTAAATCTATAATAAGGAGCTTACGGGAAATGAGACCATTCAAGGTTTCCTTCTTTATGATAAAATGCGGACTTAGAGTCGCACTAATAACAATGTCTGCTCGCTTTACAAGCTGAGGCAGTTTATCAAAACGCACCGCGCTTGCGCCAATCCGGGATGCGAGTTCTTTTGCTTTCTCAAATGTCCGATTAGCGATAAAAATCACCTTGGGCTTCTCATCCCTTAAATATTTTAAAACTAACTCGCTAACCTTGCCTACGCCGATAATTAAAATATCCTTTCCCGAAAGACTGCCAAGTTTTTCTTTGATAAAATCTATGGTTAAACTTCCAATAGAGACCTTACCTTCGCAGATTCCAGTAGTCTGATGTATTCTTTTTGCAAAAGTTATCGCGGCATTAAAAATTGTTTCTAAATATCCATCAACAAATCCAATGCTATTTGCTTCTATAAACGCAGACTTCAGCTGCCCTAAAATCTGCGTCTCTCCTAAAATCAATGAATCCAGTCCGCAGGCAACTGAAAATAAATGTCCGATTGCCTCTTTATCTTTATAAATATATAGGTAAGGAAGAAGCGTTTCTTGATTAATCTCATGGAACTGGCAGAGAAAATTTTCTAACTCCGTTATCCCTGCCGCCAAATCTTCTGTAGTAGCGTACAACTCTACTCTGTTGCACGTAGAGAGAATAACCCCTCCTTTCAAAACAGGGTTATCCTTGAGCAATAAAAGTGCCTGCCTAACGCTTTTTTTAGAGAAGGAAATCCTTTCTCTTAATTCAAGCGGGCTAAACTTATGATTTGTCCCGATTAAAATTAGTTTATGGTTTATAGTTGATGGTTTATGGCAAGATGTATTTGACAACTTAAATACCTCGTGATTTGGCTAATAGTCGATGGTTTATGGTCTATAGCAAAATTAGTTTATTGTTTGCTATCAACTATAAACTATCAACCATCAACTATTTTAACTTCGTCTTCTCTAATCTTTCCTTCGACGATTTTAAATGACCTAACCGAAGGATTGTTTTTATCTTTTATGGATATAATCACGTATGATACTTCAGGATATAATGCAAGTTCTACATCATGGCTTGAAGGATAAGCCTCGCTTGCGACATGCGAATGATATATCCCGAGCATCTCCTCGCTTCTATTCCTTATATCCTTCATCACCTTTAATTGTTCTCTTGGGTCCATGAAAAAAGTCTCAGGACTCTTGTCGGAGTTTGTCATCTCATAAACTCTCGTAACTCTTCCTTGGCTACCTGACAATATTCCGCATGCCTCATTAGGAAATTCTCTTTTAGAGTGTTCTATCATCTCCTCAAATAATTTTTTTGCAATATAAATCATCTTTTAACCCCCAAAAGTAAAAGTATAGAATAACAAATTATTATACTTAATATAGGTGTCAGTACCCAAACCTTAAGTATTTTCTTGGTTATAGGATGAATTAGTGTCTGGCTATGGTTTTTCTCTTCCTTTACAGTATGTATCGCTAAAATAGCCAGAGAAGAAAACTGAACATAAGGCGCAGGCAGTCCTAAAACAGAACAAGTAATAATAAAGGTGCTAACTACTAATGAAACAATTGAAGCTGATATCGTGCCTAAAGGGACTATCTCCTTACTTACGGTATTAAGCACTCCCTTACCTAAAATAAGACCTCCCAAGCCAAAGAGCAGAGAAAAAATTAAAAAACCTATACTCGGTTTTATTAGATTAGCCGCGAGAAGAGGCCCTACGACATTAGCCACATTATTTGTTCCAATGCCAAATGCACTGTAGTAGTCAGTACAAAGTGTCCATTTTTTAAGCTTGGTTTCGTGACAGAAAAATTTCTCATAGAATCTTAAATTCTTCTGCCGCGGAGGATAAATCTTACGCGCAATAAAATAAGTGAGAATATATGATAAAAGAGACACCCCCGCCCAGACTAAAATCAAATATCGTATCAAAGAAAAATTTAAAGATTTGAAATATAACCCTGCCCCTATAAAAGAACCAACGGTAATTATACTTGTTGACTGTGGTATCTTAAGAATATTTGCCAAAAACAATGCGATACAGGCTGAAAAAAGAATCACTAAAACCACCTCTTGAGTAATAAGTTCAGGGGCAATAATCTTACTGCTTAATGTCTTGGCAACCCTTCCTCCTACAAACAATGCCCCCATAATCACAAATATAGTAAAAAAAATTACTGCCTTGTTCTTTTTAATAATATTACTGCCAACACTCGGGGCAAATGATACTGCTAAACCCGAAGCCCCCATATTCAGGGCCCAAAATATAGAAATAATTATAAGAAGCACTGTCTCAATCATCTTTCCTCTTAAATCCCATCACCATCCACGTTCTTTAGTGGTCTGGTATGTATTCCGCATTCTCCACCGCACTTACTCGTGCCAATCCAACGGCCGGCGCGCTCGTTCTCACTAGATGTAATCTTTGTGCAGGGAAGGCAACCTAAAGAGCGGTATCCTTGGGCGTATAATGGATTTACCTTAACTCCATAAACTGCCAGATATTGCCAGACCTCCCTTTCTTTCCAAATAAGAATCGGATTTAGTTTAATCAAACCCTTATCGCGTTCTTCCACTTCCTTAAAATCTGTGCGTGTCCTACCTTCTGTGCATCTAAGGCCTGTAACCCAACACGTTACATTCATCTCCTCTATCGCCCTTCTTGTAGGTTCTACCTTTAAAATATCGCAGCATTTATCCGGGTCGGTTTCATAAAGTTTATCTGGTATCTCTGCGTCGCTTTTATAGATTTTAAGCTCAGGGTAACGCCTTACCATTTCATACATAAATTCAACTGTCTCCCTTGGCTTAAACCTTGTAGTAACAATAAAACCACGGATTTTCGGACTAACCCTCTTGGCCAGATCCCAAACCGCCACTGAATCTTTTCCCAAACTATTAGCCACAACCAGACCATCACCATATTTTTTATATGCCTCATCAATAAGACCTAATGACCTATCCACCTTCTCTTTGAAATTTAGAGTTTCTACTAATTCCTTTAAATCGTCTTTATTATCAAGCAAACTCATCTTTACGCCCCTCCTGGTTTATATGTAAATATAGTTTATATATTATATATAAATATTATTTATATATTATAAGTAAAAAAAATTAAATCTGATAAATTACTGCTTTTTCTATTCCCTTTGCTTTATTTGCTATATATTCAAAGTTAATCTTATCTAACATCCCTGCCATTGTTCTTTCCAATTCCTGCCAAATAGTTGCAAAGACAGACCCTTTTTTTATAGCGCTATCTGCTACCGGTAGAAGCGGGCCTCCTAAATGACGCATAACCTCACCTAAACTTATTTTTACAGGCTCCTTTAGTAATCTGTAACCACCATTTTTACCTCTTATACTTTCTACCATGCCGATATTTTTTAACTCAATAAGAATCTGCTCCAGATATTTAATTGGTATGTTTTGTTTCTTGGCTATAGCAGTAATTTTAACTGGCTCTTTACCTGGCCAATGTAGCGCTAACTCCAAAAGCGCCTTACAGGCATAATCACATTCTGCTGAAATCCGCATCTATTATCCCTAAATTTAATATTATTAAGTCTATCAACATACTAAAGTATATATTATATTTTTTATTTTGTCAAGAAAAAAATATGTATTTTCTATAGTATTATGAGTGAATTAAATAATGAAAGGCGCTTAAGGAAGCCTTTGCCCCTTCCCCTGCAGCAATAATTATCTGTTTCTCGGGGACATCTGTAACATCCCCAGCAGCAAATATGCCTGGGATATTAGTTTCATTGCGGCAATTTACCTTAATTTCCCCTAATTGATTTTTTTCGATACCAATAGCAAAATCTGAGTTTGGGATAAGGCCGATTTCTACAAAGACGCCCTCTACAGGCAGAACTTCGTCTTTATCATGCTTTTTTATTTTAATGCCCTTAACCATAATTTGTCCAGATATCTCGGTTACCCGAGCATTATTTAAGATTGTTACAGATTTAGCCGATTCCACCTTTTCACGCATTATTGCATCGCCACCTAAACTGGAGGTATTGTTAATTAAATATATGCGCCTGGCTATCTTTATAAGTTGCAAGGTAGCATCCAAAGCAGAATTCCCTCCGCCAATAACCGCAACATCTTTGCCAGAAAATAAAGGCCCATCGCACGTAGCGCAATAGGTAAGCCCTTTATTCTTAAACTCCTTTTCACCTGGGACATTAAGTTCCCTTGACCTTTTGCCTGATGCAATGATGGTGGTTTTGGCTTGGTATAAATCTTTATTAGTCTTAACATAAACTATGTCATCCTTTTTCTCTACCTCTATTACCTCTTCATTTTCCTTTAAGGCAATATTAAACTTACGCATATGCTCTTCAAACTTTGCAGCCAAATCCGGTCCGCTAATAAACTGATAGCCAGTATAATTCTGGATATCTCCACTCCAGGCTGCCTGGCCGCCAATATCCTTGGTAACCACCAAAAGGTCCATCTTTTTTCTGGCAGCGTAAACACTAGCAGTAATACCTGCTGGTCCTGCGCCAATAATAATTAAATCGTACATTGCTTATTTTACTCTTTATAAGATTCTAAAATCCCTGCGTGTGGTATTCAAATCGCAAAAACCACTTTATTGTATACCCTCTCTTAGTTAAAATGATTTGCTGTTTTTAATCAATTTTGCGTCTTAGATGTGGCGGCGCCAGGTCCACCACCTCTTCTACCTCCATAACAATGAGATATTCTGGATTTGGCATCATTGCCTCAGAATAGCGATGGCTAACTTTTTCTTCACGTATGTTTCTTAATAGCCTATTTGTTAACCTACGACTAATTTTATTTTCCCAGTTCTGGATAAATTGAGAATCTATCTTTTCTGTTATCACTGCCCTGGCTTTACCTTTAAGGCAATAGCCCTTAAAGTTATGTTCATCAAATGCAGCGATACTGATATTGGGATTATGCAGTAGATTCCTATGCGTCTTTTTTCTATAAAGATCAAAAAGATAGATTCTGCCGTCTCCTTCTATCCCCACTATCCCTTTACACGCGCTGTGTGGCCTGCCTTTTTCATCTATGGTAGAAACAAGCACACAGCCCTGCTCCTGAAAAAATTCTATTACACCTTGCGGTAGTTTCATAACTTAAATTTTAACCTCTGATAACCATCTACCATGGAGATTACAGTTCTCAAGAACCAACAAATTCCCGGAATCTACCTTTAGGTGTATTCCTAAAACAGGATTGAGTTT
>Ga0272448_1002076_pt1 | contig 25858 bp, 28 predicted proteins | sample YNPCB0191_FD_202220 | JGI IMG/M metagenome (GOLD analysis project Ga0272448, IMG submission 202220) | Hot spring sediment microbial communities from Yellowstone National Park, WY, United States - YNP-CB-019-1 | ecosystem: Environmental > Aquatic > Thermal springs > Hot (42-90C) > Sediment... | reverse complement strand
TGGGCTTACAGGCTCGTAGAACAAAAGAGGTTAGATAAAGGGGATATAAAAGGCTGGGAGCCACCACAACAAAATAAACTTTAACAGATTGTATAAAGTGCTTGACAAACTTCATTAGAAGAGGAGGTTTTATGAATATTATAGAAAGAGTGCAATCCATTCTTCTAAAACCTCATGATACGTGGTTGACAATAAAGAACGAAGAAAGTTCAATTAAAGACCTTTACACATCGTACGCAGTCATACTGGCTGCTATTCCTCCTGTAGCAAGCTTTATTGGTATGTCTATGGTTGGTATGTCTTTCATGGGATTGCGCTATCGCGTGCCATTTGGCAGTGCATTTACGTACGCACTGTTTCACTATATCTTTTCTCTTATAGGCATTTATATTGTTGCTGCCATAACGAATGCCCTTGCCCCTAATTTTGGTTCACAGAAAAACATGCTCAATGCTTGTAAGGTTGTAGTCTTTTCCAACACACCCGTCTGGATTGCAAGTGTTCTCATGATTTTTCCTTCGCTCTCCACACTTGTCATGATTCTGTCCTTCTATTCCCTCTACCTTTTCTACAGCGGTCTTCCTCTCTTAATGGATACACCTCCGGATAAAGCTCTGGGATATACAATTCTTGTAATTATCATAAGTATTGTTGTCTTTCTCCTGATCGGGGCAATTTCCGGTGCTATACTGCCAGGGAGATTTCCAATCCCCCGTTAGTATAGATGTAGGACGGGAAGTTATTGCGTTGTGTGTGTCTTTCGTGATTGATACAAAAAACAGATAATCGGAAAAAGGATGGTACACAGGATTGCTGTCCAGAGGGCTCTTGTGTACTTTCTCCTGAGTGCTGTAAAGGCTTCAAATCGTTTTGTATACGTACTTTGATAGGCGGCCATGCATTCGAGGAGTTCATTATACAACTCGCTATTCTGAAACAGTCTTTGTACGGTATGTAAATCTTTTCCCCGGGACGAAGATAAAAGGTCGTTGAATCTATCAGAATTTATTCTCTTTGCACATTCAATCTCAATTTCAAGGTTTGTTGATGGTAATAGGACATCTCTGTAATCCTTTTCTACTGTATGGATACGGAAGAAAAAATAGAATGAGCATACTGCTCCACATAGAGTAAGAAAAACTGTGATGGCATATACTATCTGGACAGTATTCTGTCCTTTGTGGTGGCCATTTGAAGACTCACTCCTCTGTAGTTCATTATCAGAATCTTGCTTCATAGTTACTGTAGACCATGGTTTCGTGATTATACATGTAAAGCGCGCCTGACGTGACTCGAACACGTAACCTACGGATTAGAAGTCCGTTGCTCTATCCTTTTGAGCTACAGGCGCGTACAGACTATTATAGATGTTTTCTGTATTCCTTGCAACATTCTAAATTATTGCGATTTACAATAATATTTCGTAATATACTCCGTCATGCAAAACATTAGAAAGACTGTACTACTCTTTGCCCTGCTCTTCTCCTTGATCCTGTTTTTTGCACCGTGCTGCTTCTGTCAGGAACTATCGTTCGGTATTATCGGCGATACCCGTATCGGTGTACAGGAGACCGTATATACCCTCTTCTTAGAACAAATGGAAAAACAGGGGATACGGCTCATCTTTCACACAGGTGATGTCATCAACAAGCCCGGCTGTCATGAAGAATGGAAAAAATTCCTTGACCTTTCACACGATAAAGGCACCATCCATATCGCGCCCGGCAATCATGATATCAATAACTACAGGTCATTGAAAACATATAAGCAAATCATACAAAAACCACCATACTATTCTTTTTCCATTGATGACACACAATTTATCATTCTCTGTACTGAAATGCCAGACTCTATTGGCAGGATCACTGGCGCACAACTCGCCTGGTTAAAAAAAGAACTACAAAAACCTTTTCAGTACAGGTTTGTTTTTCTTCATAAACCCCCTTTCCCATCACCGTTTGGTCAACGATACGGCCTCGATCGGTTTCCTGAGGAACGGGATACCCTTCACCAGATATTTGTAGCGTACCGTGTGAATGTTGTTTTTGCAGGTCATGAACACCTCTATTACAGAAAAGAGAAAGATGGGATTATGTATGTGATTACCGGAGGTGGTGGCGCACCCCTTCTCACATTCCAGGAAGAATTTGGCGGATTTTTTCATTATATTATTGCAAAAAGATTAAATGGAGGTTATGTTTTTAGGGTATATACTATGACTGAAAAGATAAAAGACGAATTTATAATAAATATGAGGTGACTGATGGGTAGTGTGTTGAAGTGGAGAAAAAAGAAAATGCGGAAACACAAATATAAAAAGTTAAGAAGACGAACGAGACACCAGAGGAGAAAGTAAAGACCGCATAACCCTCATATTCTCTTCATCCATTTTATCCGTTTTTGGAGTTTCCATAATACCAGGGATCGTGCTCAAGTACGGGTGGTTGACAATGTATTGGAATACTCTGATACCAAGTCTCCCTTTTCCAATATGCCAGTGTCTGTCAACGGCACTTGCCAGAGGTGTTTTCGAATCATTGAGATGCAGTAAACCAATCTTCTGTTCTCCACATAGGGCTTTAATCTCCTGTACCACATGATTCCAGGTACTCTTTCTGCGTATATCATATCCAGCCTGAAAGAGGTGGGCTGTATCAAGACAGAATAAAACTCTTTCCTTCCATATAGTATGGTGGAAAATGTTCGCCAGCTCTTCTACTGTTCTTCCTATTCCGTAACCATGACCTGGAGAATTCTCAAGGAGAATGGTTATCGTATATTTCTCATGGATTCTATTAATAGCACGCGCAACCTGGATAAGACCATCTTCCCTGTCCCTGTTGGAACCACAATGAACAACAAGGGAATCAATGCCCAACACGTTGCATAACTCCACTTCATGTAAAAGACCTTTGAAATGGCGTTCATCTTCATCCATGCGTGCGAGATTGGGTAAATAGGATAAGTGGGCAAAAACAGGGACATTTTCAAATAACACACGAAAGGTTGGAATATCCTTCTTTTTCCATCTCTTCACTTTCCACGACCTTGGATTCTTTACAAATATTTGTATAACATCACAGTGGAGTCTTTGGGATTCTTTTAGGGTATGGTGAAATCCACGGGATATAGAAAGATGGAAACCGATTTTCATGAATGTATACCCGTATATTCTATAACATTTTGTACTGGGGAAATAAAAATCTTGAAAATCATCCCAAGAAGATGCACAATAATCACACGATGGAACAGGAGACAGTAGGGATTGTTGTGGGTGGTGGGCCTGCGCCAGGAATCAATGGGGTTATAAGCTCTGTAACCATTGAGGCAATCAATCACGGTAAACGGGTCATTGGTATTGTTGGTGGCTTCTCAAGCCTTTTTGAAGGACAGAAAAACAATATCGTGCCCCTTACGATTGATCGTGTATCGAGGATACATACAACCGGTGGCTCTATTCTGAGAACATCACGGGATACGCCTGAGAATGCGCAGGAAAAATTTAAGGTTCTCCTTGCCACGCTCAAAGAATTGAATATCAAATATCTTGTCACTATTGGTGGTGAAGGCACCCTTTTCATGGCACACTGGATTGAACGGGAGGCACGTGGGACTATCAATGTTGTCCATACTCCAAAAACCATCGACAACGATATACCCCTTCCCGGTGGTAATTCAACCTTTGGATATCAAACTGCCCGGCATGTGGGTGTTGGTCTTGTAAACAACATCATGGAGGATGCCCGTACAATGGGACGATGGTATTTTATATCTACCATGGGACGACATACAGGTCACCTCGCGCTCGGTATTGGCAAGGCATCAGGTGCAACGCTTACCATCATTCCAGAAGAGTTCCCGGAACCAAAAGTATCCATAAAAAAGGTAACCGATATCATCATAGGTTCAATCATCAAGAGGCTTGCCCAGGGAAGAGACCACGGAGTTGTCATAGTTGCAGAAGGCATTGCAGAAAAATTTGACCCTGTTGAACTCAATCAGTGTGAAGATGTGGAAAAAGACGAAATATCAGGGAAGATGCGCCTTTCGGATATACAATTAGGAAGAATCTTGCGGGCTCTTGTGAGGGAAGAACTCCGTTCCATGGGAATCAAATCAAACATAGTAAGCATGAATATAGGATATGAATTGAGGGCTGCAGACCCCATACCGTTTGACATTGAATATACACGAAACCTTGGTTACGGCGCTATTCGTTATCTTCTCAAAGGTGGCTCGGGTTCTATGATTGCTGTCTATGAGGGTAACATTATGTCCGTTCCCTTCGTAGAGATGTTAGATGCAAAAGGTTTTATCAAAATACGGAAGGTTGATATTAACTCAGAGGTATATCGCGCAGCGAGAGAATATATGATCAGGCTTGAAGAAGGAGATTTTGAAAATGACGTGCTCAATACCTATGCACATATTGCCCACATGACGCCTGAAGCCTTCAAAGAAAGGTTTCAGTATCTCATAACAGGTTCTTCCGGCTGAGGAATGGTCTCCTATTCTTTTTTCTGAGTATCCTCTGTTCGCTCAAACGGAATATAGAATATCTTTACCTTCTTTTTGTCAATACCAAATAAACCAGCAAGAATTTGAAAACCAAAACCTTCCTCATCCTTCTTCACTTCAAGAAGAAAGGCAAATCTCATTTTCCATGTATCGCCATTTCTTTCTGAAGTAAAAAGACCGTACAGAAGGTTTGTTTTCTTTGATGTCTCACTCCCTCTCTGTTCCCAGAGGGTAAAAAGGGGTTTTATAATCCTGTCAAATCCTTGCTCCCTGAAAGGGAAAATGGAAGGAAAGAAAAAAGCATACTCGCTATCTTTGTCACGGTAATCAAATAAAGGCCACACATTTAAAAAGGTCTTGTCTTTCTCTTCCTCGTATTTACTGAGAAGTAAGACCCTCCTCTGAAAAAACCGCTCTTCGCCGGAATACCATTCCGATTCCTTGTAGAGAGGCCAGAGAATATTGACTGTTCTGTCTCTGCCCTTTAAATCATATGAAAATAAGGGAAATATACCAAATCCCTTTCTTTCTTCACCCTCAGTGCGGGAAAAGATGGGCCAGAGGATATCCCATTTCCTCTTATCAACGTCCCGTGCGTAACTGAAGAGAGGCCAAATAACAGTATAGGAGGCTCTCTTTTCAGATATTCTTTGCATATAGAAGGGGAAGGCATAAAAGATATCAACAGGCTCGTCCGTATCAAGGTCTTTCTTTTCTTTATGGAAAATGGGCCAGAGGAAGAATGAGGTGCGCTTCACCCCTTCCCGTTCCCGTGTCCCGTATATGGGCCATGCTTTTACACCCCTCTCTTCCCCTGAATAAAAGGAGAAAAAAGGCCAGAGGATATTTGTTTTTCGTGCCCCTTCATTTTCAGTATAACTGTAGAGAGGCCAGGCAAAGAATCCCATTTCATCTTTGCTGAATCTATTGTAGAGTCTTCCGTAAAAGGGGAAAAAACCACCATAGGCTCCCTTCTGTGACTCACCAAAAAAGAATAGAAAAATTGATGTGTCCCTGCGACCTTCAAATTCCTTAGAAAGGAAAAATGGTATAAAATATGATTTCTCTTTTGTGCTCTTTCCAAGAGGATAGAGAAAATGATACCTTCCTCCGTCCTCAGAATCGTAGGCAAACAAGAGGGGTCTTACTGTAAGGTAAATATTTTCATCCAGCTTTTCATAAGAAGCAAGGGGACCAAAGAATCTCTTTTCATTATTGAATTCCCAAGAAAGCGGCCAGAATGCATGGACCGTGCATGGAAGGAGAAAAAATAACCAGAGAAACCTGTGCATCAGAAGAAGGTACCCAGTATGGTGCCGAGTATAGTAATGGGTGTCATCTCCTGAAGCCCTTCAGCACCTTTTTGTAATTTCTTCATTGTCTTCTCTGCCTCAACATAGAGGCTATCATCCTTGGCAAGTTTTCCGAGCGTACCTTCTCCCTGTTTAATACCTTCAGTAATCTCTTTCATGTTGCTGATGGTATCTTTTGCTTCATTGTATATGGCATCATCCTTTGCAAGCTTACCGAGTGTTCCTTTGCCCTGCTCAATATCTGAGGAAATACTTTTCAAGGAAGCAACAGCATCCTTTGCATCTTTATACAGTGTGTCGTCTTTAACCAGCAATCCCAGGGTACCCTTTCCTTCTTCCACCTCACTCATTAGCCGTGCAGCACTGTCTGCAAGACGGTTAATATTTGCCAGGCTCGTTTTTATATTTTCCTTCTCCTTCTCTCCAATGAGACCTTTAAACTCACCCATGGTATCGCCGAAATTTTTTGCAGCCATATTGATATTACTAAATATCTCGTCAAGATTCGCTGATGGGATAACCTCTTTAATGCGATCACCTGAAGCAAGCATCTGGGTTTCCTTGCCTGGTACTATTTCAATATACTTATCACCAAGCATGCCCTGTGTTTTAATCATTACCTTACTGTCCACAGGTATTCGTACATGCTTCTTAATGGTAAGGGTTGTCATGGCCTTAAATCCATCCAGCGTAATATTCTTTACTTTTCCCACATCTACGCCTGCAATCTGAACTGGCGATTTTGTATCAAGACCATTGGCATTATCAAACACTGCAGTGATATCATACCCGCTCTCCCTGAAAACCCCGAATTTTCCAATTCTGAAAGACATATAAAAGAGTATAAGAATCCCGATTAAAACAAGGATTCCAACTTTCAACTCAGAGGATATACCACTCTTATTACTCATTCACCACCTCCGGCAAAGCCAGGTATTTTTGTTGCCTTTAAAAATTCTACGACGCTCTCTTTCTCACTCCGTCGTATTTCATACGGTGTACCATATTCAATGATTTTTCCATTGGAGAGCATTGCAACCTTATCAGCAATACGAAACATGCCAAGTATGTCGTGGCTTATAACCACATAGGTTTTTTTAAAATATGTCTGTGTCTCCCGTATTAAATCATTAATGGTTAAAGCAATAATCGGGTCAAGGGCGCTCGTTGGTTCATCAAATAGAATAATCTCCGGGTCAAGAACAAGGGCCCGTGCAAGCCCTACTCTTTTTTTCATACCACCGGATAGTTCTGATGGCATCTTATCACCAAATCCAAGGAGTCCTACCTGCTTTAACCTCTCTTCCACAATGCGCTCTATCTCTTTTTCAGACATCTTTTTATGTTCACGCAAGGGAAATGCCACATTGTCAAAAACATTCATAGAATCAAAGAGTGCCGCTTCCTGAAAGAGCATACCGAATGATTTACGCACCTCGTTGAGTTCCTGTTCTTTGAGATGGGTAATCTCTGTTCCATTGACCCAGATCTCTCCTCTATCCGGTTTCATAAGACCGATGAGATGTTTTAAAAAAACTGTTTTGCCTCCACCACTTTTACCAATGATGACTGTGGTTTTTCCCTTTTCGATGGTAAGGTCGATGCCATCAAGAACCTTCTGGCTTCCGAAACTCTTGTGGAGATCCACTATGCGTATTGCGTATTCTTCCATACTAAAACATGAGTGATGTTAAAACATAATCTGAAACAAGAATGCTTAAACTTGAAAGTACCACAGCTTCTGTGGTTGCCCTGCCCACCCCTTCGGCACCACCCTTTGTATAAAACCCCTTATAGCAACAAATAACGCTCATAATTATACCGAAAACCGCTGCCTTCACAAGACCATTGAAGATATCCTCATGTTCAAGGTATTTGACCATCTTGTTGATAAAAGCACCCTCGTTAATGCCGAGAAGTTTTACACCCACGAGATAGCCACCAACAATGCCGATAAAGTCTGAAACAACTGTAAGTACCGGAAGCATAAAGAATGATGCAACCACTCGGGGCACAACAAGATATTTGACAGGATTGAGGGCCATCACGGTAAGCGCATCAATCTGTTCTGTCACCCTCATGGTGCCCAGTTCAGCAGCCATAGCAGAGCCTGCTCTGCCCGTTACCATGAGACTCGTTAACACTGGACCAAGCTCTCGTGTCATGCTCAACGCAACAATGGTTCCTACAAGACTTTCAGCACCGAACTTTCTGAAACCATAGTATGATTGAAGGGCAAGAACCATACCGGTAAATGTACCAGTGATGAGCACCACAACGAGAGAGTTTACACCAATAAACTCCATCTGCTTGAAGATGTAATTCAATTTAAAGGGTCTTCTGAAACACCAGTAGATGCTTTCAAGAAACAAAAGTCCTAAATTACCCATCTCCTGGATAACTTTCAGAAACGGTGAAGATAATTTTTCTATGACACTTCTAAACATAGATTTTCTGTGCCCTCTTCCCAATGGTACATAAAATTTCATACGGGATTGTTCCTGAGGCATCAGCAATCTCATCAGCTGTAATGGAATCTGTAGTGCCATGCCCCAGAAGAATCACGTCCTCATTTTCGTGAATATCCTCATACCCTGTTACATCCACAAGAAACCAGTCCATACAGATTCTTCCAATAATACTGCATCTGCGGTCTTTTATCAAGACAGAACCCTTGTTGGAGAGTGCACGCGGGTAACCATCTGCATAACCAACAGGAATATAGGCAACCCGTGTATGGTGCTTTGTAACAAAGGTACCTCCATAACTTAATGGATATCCAAGAGGGAATTCCTTTATAAGAGCGATCTTTGATACAAACTTCATAGCCTGTTGTACACCCAGACGGCCACGCAATGCCCTATCAGGATAAGAACCATACAGGCTTATACCAACCCTTACCATACTGAAAAAAGCCTCTGTGTAATTGAGAAGGGCACCGCTATTTGCCATATGCATAATCTCAGGGTTTATGCCGGATGCATGAAATTTCTCTATTATAGTTTTGAAGAGTGTATATTGTTTCATACCCTGTTCATCACGCTTTTCAGAGGAGGAGAAATGACTCATAAGCCCTTCAACCTTTATTAAGGGCATATGTTTCAATTGATCAATGACACTATCCACCATGTCTGGCGAAAAACCGAGTCTCCCCATCCCTGTATCTACTTTGATATGAACCTTGAGGGAATCTCTTCCATGGCTCACCAGTTTTACTGCCTCTTCGAGCTCTCTGAACGTATGGAGAACCGGTGTGAGGGAAAATTCCTGTAACTGGGCACTATTATCCCACGGGAATATACCACTCATAATAAGCACAGGAGACTGGATACCTGCTTTTCTTAAATGAACACCCTCATCAATTGTTGCCACACCCAGATAATCTACATCCAACCTTTCGAGTCTCTGTGCCACCTGAATTGCGCCATGACCATAGGCGTCTGCTTTTACTACACAGAGAATTTTTACATGACCTGGAACCATACTGCGTATCTTTCTAAAATTATCTTCAATGGTGGTAAGATCTATAAAGACTGTTACTCGTCCACTTTCTTTCATATCTCATCCTCTCAGAGAAATGTATGTGTAAGAAGCGTTATTGCAGTCGTGCAAAAACCTTTTCATATGCCTCTATGGTATGGTTAATCTCCTTCCCTCCGTGGCTTATTGTGAAAAAAGATGCCTCAAAGGGACTTGGAGCAAAAAATATTCCTTCTTCAAGCATATATCTGAAAAAACGCTGATACATGGCTCTGTCAATTTCTAAGGCTTCCGTATAATGGGAAACTTCCTTTTTTGAAAAAAAACCAGTAAACATACCGGTCACACTGTTTATCGTATAGGGAATATTGTAATGTGCTGCTATCTTTACTATATGCTCTTTTAATATCCCTGCCTGTTTGTCAAATAGTTCATAGGGGCTATGGTCTTTCAGATACTTGAGGACATAGATACCTGCCCTTACTGCAACAGGATTCCCTGAAAGTGTTCCTGCATGGTATACATTTCCAAGAGGGGCGATTTTCTCCATAATCTCTTTTTTTCCACCAAATGCACCTATGGGAAACCCGCCACCAATAATCTTTCCAAGACATATAATATCAGGCTCAATACCATACATGGTGCATGCACCACCATAGGTTACCCTGAAACCTGTAATCACTTCATCGCATATTAAAACTATCTCCTTTTTTTTACATAGTTCATAGAGATTTTCTAAGAAACCCTTGTGCGGAAGAATAACACCCATATTCCCCATAATGGGCTCAAGAATAATACATGCAATATCCTTGTTATTACTGACAATTTTTGACACTGAATCAATATCATTAAAATCAGCAATAAAAGTATATCGTGCAAGTTCTTCTATAACACCATCACTGTCAGGTGTTCCATAGGTCATCATTCCTGAACCTGCTTTTACAAGGAGACTATCCACATGGCCATGATAACATCCTCTAAATTTAATAATGCCCTTTTTCTTTGAAAAGCCCCGTGCCACACGAATGGCACTCATGGTGGCTTCAGTACCGGAACTGGTAAATCTGAGCATCTCTACAGGAGGTATTGCCTCTCGTATAAGCCGGGCAAGTTCCATTTCATAGGGATGACATGCACCATAGCTTGTTCCATTCTCAAGAGCAGCAATAATTTCAGCAGTTAAGCCTTCATGCCTGTGGCCGAGAATGATAGCACCCCAGGAAGCAACATAATCAAGATAAGCATTCCCATCCACATCGAAGAGATAGGCGCCCTTCCCTTTTTTCACAAAAAAAGGCCTGTCGTTAACAGAAAGAAAGGCCCTGACAGGACTATTGACTCCGCCAGGAAAAAGTTGTTTTGCCTCCTCATAGAGTATGTCAGATTTTTTTCTATTCATCATTAAATGTAAGGGATGTTTTTTTAAATTCGCGTTTGCTGAATAAAACCTTATAGTTTTTAATGCCTGTCTTTTCAGCCATGCGTTTTACAACTTTTTCACATGCCTCAAGACTCTTCCCGTGAACCATTGTGTAGAGGTTATACTTCCAGAAACCACCACTATCCCTTTCATAACAATGGCTGACCTCAGGGAAAGAAGCCATGATTAGCCCAATCTTTTCAATATGTTGCTCACTAACCTGCCATACAACCATGGCATTGTGGGTATAAAAAGCCTTTCTGTGATAAAGAATGGCTGCAATCCTCCTGATTACACCCTCTTTCCTCATATAGTTAAGAATCTCAAGGAGTTCGTCCTCAGATATTCCTAATTTGTTAGCTATAATTCTGTAAGGTCTTGAAGATACAGGGAAATCATAAACCATGTCCTTAATTATCTTACTTACTTGATACCCCATGAAGACTATTTTTACCATACCTGCGCACCTTTTCAAATGAAAAAATCTTTAAAATTTGCTTTACTTTATATGAAAAAAACATTACATGATAATAACATGATAAGAATACAAGGAGTTTGATATGGTTACACCATCATCGCGGGTTGAAAAAATACCCCCCTATTTGTTTGCACGCATAGATAAAAAGAAAGAAGAGGCAAGAAATAGAGGTATTGACCTTATTGATTTCAGTATCGGAGATCCTGACATCCCTACACCGAAAAACATTGTAAAAAAGATGCAGGAAGCTATAAAGGATCCTGCAAATCATAGATATCCAAGCTACGAAGGTATGATAGAATTCAGGAAAACTGTGGCGAACTGGTACCAGAAACGGTTTAATGTCACTCTTGACCCTCAAAAAGAGGTTATTGCCCTTATAGGTTCAAAAGAAGGTATTGCCCACCTCCCCTGGGCATACTTAGACAGAGGCGATATCGCACTCATTCCTTCTCCTGGCTATCCGGTTTACCGAATTACTACACTTCTGTCTGGTGGCAAACCATACATTATGCCACTCAGGGAACAGAACAGATTTCTTCCAGATTTTGACATTATACCCAAAAACATACTCGAAAAAGCGAAAATCATGTTTATCAACTACCCCAATAACCCCACTGGTGCCCACGCAGACGAACTATTCTACAGAAAGGTAATAAAGCTTGCAAAAGAATATAATATTCTTGTATGTCATGATGCAGCATACAGTGAGGTAACATATGATGGGTACAGGGCTCTGAGCATTTTACAGTTCGACATAAGTAAAAAATATTCCATTGAATTCCATTCCCTTTCCAAAACCTATTGCATGACAGGTTGGAGGATTGGATTCGCTGTAGGCAATAGAGATGCTATCTATAACTTAGGAAAACTGAAAACAAACATTGATTCTGGTGTATTCCAGGCAATACAATATGCTGCCATAGAAGCCATGACAGGCAACCAGGAGTCTGTCCAGACTATGAAAAAGATTTTCCAGAAACGAAGGGATATGGTCGTAGAAGGTCTTGCATCCATTGGCATTAAGGTGAAAAAACCTCTTGCTACCTTTTACATCTGGGCAAAGGTACCACAGGGTTATACATCAGCGAGTTTTTGCGAAAGGCTTATAGAAGAGAAAGGGATTGTTGTTACCCCGGGCAATGGCTTTGGTGATGAAGGGGAAGGATACTTCAGGATATCATTAACAGTTAATGACAAGAGAATCAAAGAAGCTATCGAACGTTTACAGCAGTTACAGCTTTAAAGATATATATTACATATTGTCGCCTTTCCTACCACCAATAACAATTTCAGGGATTCTCAGTGTAGGCTGTGCATCTGAAACAGGTACACCCTGACCATCCTTTCCACAGGTACCAATACCAAAACCAAGGTCATTGCCCACCATATCTATTCCCTTAAGTACCATAAGTCCATTTCCCATCATTGTTGCATTCTTTATCATGTCTCCAATATGACCTTTTTCAATGGTATATCCCTCGGCTATCTCAAAGACAAAATCTCCGCGGACTGTATCCACCTGCCCTCCCCCCATTTTTCGTACATAGATGCCTTCATCAACAGAAGCAACAATCTTTTGAGGATCATCAGAACCTGGAAGTATCATGGTATTACTCATCCTCGGGATAGGTTTGAAACGAAAAGAGTCCCTCCGTCCATTGCCTGTGGATTTCTTTCCATATTTCAGGGCATGGAATCTGTCAAAGAGATAATTTTTTAAAATACCCTCTTCGACCAGTGTTGTCTTTGCTGACGGAACACCTTCATCGTCATATGCATAGGTTCCTCTGCCAAAAGGTATAGTTGCATCATCAACAATTCTAAGGAGAGGCGAAGCAATCTCCTTGCCAAGTAAATCCTTGTAACATGACAGCTGCTCCATGGCAAGGTCTGCTTCAAGTCCATGACCGATTGCCTCATGAATCATGGTTCCTCCTGCCTCTGATCCAAGAACAACTGTCTTAATACCCATGGGAGCTTCTCTGGCATGAAGTAGCCCCTGTAATCGCTTCACTACTTTCATTGCAAGGGTTTCTATCGTCTCCTGGGTAAAAAAATCGAATCCATAGAAACCACCGATAGCCTCATAGGCCGTTTGCATCTCTCCGTTTTCTTCCCCCACAATAAAGATACTAAGGATTAATTGAATACGATTATCATGTATGCGATAGCCGTCACTGTTTGAGATCGTTACATCCTGTTTTGTATCTCTGTATTGTATGCGTACTTGTTTAATCCTTTGTTCCATCTTTCGCACAATAGATTCGAGGTGTTTTACCATCTGTAGTTTTTTTTCTGCCTCCACATCATTGGGGTATATTGTCACAGAAAAGGGGTAGTGTGACATTATAGGTTTTATTTCGTGTATTTCAAAAGTACCTTCTCTGTTTTTAACAAAACGATTGAGTCCCTGTGCCAATTCAATAATTCTCCCTTCATTAAAACTATTGGTGGAACCATAGTAGGTTTTCCATGGAACAATAATACGAATGCCAACCCCTTTATCCGTACCCTTTTCAAGCTTTTCGATTCTTTCTGATTCCAGATGAATGAATGTGTATGTCTTTTCTTCGGTAAAAATATCCGCATAGATTGTATCACCGTTCATCATGGCTTTCAGGACTGACCGTTCATCAAACATCCTTGCACCTCTTTAAAATAAATGCCATACTGCGCCATATCAGACATAATGGATACTACTTCATGCTCAAAATTGGAAGGATAAATCATTTCAATGAGGCCCCTTTCCCCATCCAGAACAGAAAAAAGGGCTATATCCTCGTAAGATTCGAGAACTGCTTTAAAGAATCCAATATCTTTTCTATTCATAATATATTTTTTTGTTATCTCCACACTCGTTCTGCCTCAATGCAATAAGGTTACATAGCATTCATTTCATTTCCCTTCAGCACCTCAATGAATGCCTCAACCCTCATCTTTGTCCTGCCGTCAAGGGGCTTTGGTAAATCACCCTCTATGGTCAAGACAGGTACGCCGGTAAGTTTCCTGAATATGACATCCTCAATAGACCTGTAACAGAAAGCCTGGACATAGTGGATAATGCCTTTGATACGCCTTCTCTTAATCTCACGCTGTATGTCTTTGAGCCGTACAAAAATGCCGTATGGATACGTATAGGCTACATACCGTTCCACTATATCGTGTGACCTGAATGGAAGGGAGAACTGCCTCTGCGTTTCATTATAGACAACATGCCCTTTCAGGCTCTCTATAAATTCATAGAGATCAAAGACCATTGGCGGTACCCCTATATAACCAAGAGGTATCCCTTCAATTCTTTCTCTCTTTGTAACACCTTCTATAAAATCCCTGCACATGGTACCATAGGTAACAAAATCTCCGAGCATATCAGATGAGCGAATAAGCCAGAGATGGTTTTCATAACCAGTAACCTTTCGTTCCTTCCATGTCATGGTATCAATCTTGTTGAGCAAACCTCGTACTTCCCGTATCTCCCTATCCACAAAAAATAGATCTTTCTCATCAACTGAGAGGGTGTGCATGAGTTTTTTTATCTCACGCCTGAGAATACTCTTATCCCTGTCATAGGGATAGGAAAAAGGTATAACAGTAACGCCTTTGTAGCTCAGAATCTCAGCAAGGGCATGGGTATTGCTGCAATCCCCTTCCATAACAGTGATGACGGTCTCTATGTGCCTGTCCATCACAACACCATAGATACCCTTTACCCAGTTACACATATTTTTGGAAAACCCATCTTCTTCCGCCCTGCTGATAAAACGAAAGGGGTCTTCATCCGTTATAAAAATATTATTAAGGTCACACGGTTCATATCCACCTGCAAAAAGAATCTCAACCGGAATGGTTGTTGTAAAGCCAATAATCCTTTTCATTGCTTCTCCATATACTGGTACATATCCAAAAATATACGGGGATCTATATTTTCAGCACGGATGGTGTGTGCAAACCCCATATAATTATATAAATCTTCAGTTCTTTCCCTCCCGAAATGTTTGTTCAATGTATAGGTCATAAATTTTCTCTTATTTCTGAAACAAATTGTAATAAATTGTATTAATCCATCAGGAAATCTCTCTGCTTCCTTTTTAAACTCCACAGCGAGAAAGGCGCTCTCAACGTTCGGAGGGGGGATGAATACAGATGGTTTCAAGTAAAAGAGTATCCTAACTGTTGAGAGGAGCTGGGTAATAGCAGAAAGGGCGCCGTAGGAGCGTTTATTAGGAGGGCTTGTGATTCTCTGTGCCACCTCTTTCTGGAGTGTAAAATATGCATGGGAAATGCACTGCCGCTCTTGAAATATCTTAAAAAGGATTTGACCGGTTATATTATAGGGGATATTACCGATAACCTTACATTTCTGCCCCTTACAGACAGATTCAAAGGGGATTTTAAGAACATCCTGGTACAGGACAATAAGATTCTTGTGTCGTTTCTCTAAGGCATGGAGATTCTTGTGAAAACTTTTATCTATTTCAATGGCATATACGCTTCGTGCCTTCTGGGCAAGATATTCTGTAAGGTCTCCCTGACCTGCACCGATTTCTATGATAGTATCGTCTTCTCCAATGGCTGTAATATGAACGATCTTTTTTATTATATTTTTATCTTTGATGAGGTGTTGGGAAAATCTTCTTTTTAGCATATCGTTAAATCGATTTACGCAATGGCATCCGTGAAAAACCCTTTACATCCAATGAAGATGTAATACCCTGTTTCAGGGCAAATGATGCAATTAAACCAATCATGGCACCATTATCAGTACAAAATTGTGGTGAAGAAACGAATACCTGAATACCTTTATTCTTCACCCTTTCTAAAAACATCTCCCGCAATCTGTAATTTGATGCCACACCGCCACCAACGACAATGTTTTTGATATTAAAGTCAAGGGATGCCTTTATGGTTTTAAAGGTAAGAACATCAAAGGCAGCTTCTTGAAATGAACTCAATATATCCTTTAAATTTAAATTAGTTATATTATTATTCTTAACATAATTTATTAATGATGTTTTTAACCCACTGTAACTAAAATCGTAATTATCTTCATCTATCATCGGTCTTGGAAAATAAACATAATTATTTGACCCGTTTCTTGAATACTCTTCTATAATGCTACCTCCAGGATACCCGATCCTTAGAAACTTTGCAATTTTATCAAATGCCTCACCTGCGGCATCATCCCGTGTGCTACCAAGAATCTTATATTCAAATATATCACGAACCAGGAGAATCATTGTATGTCCACCTGAAACAACAAGGGCGATAAATGGAAATGCCACTTCCCTTTCAAGAAATATACTCATGGCATGGGCATGGATATGGTTTACAGGAATAAGTGGTTTTCCCAATGAAAGGGCAAGGCCTTTTGCAAAAGTAAGTCCTACGAGTATGGAACCAATGAGACCCGGTCCATTGGTTACCCCTATGCCATCAATGTCTTTCCCATCAATCCGGGCATCAGCAATAACTTGATTATAGATGTGGTCTATACGTTCAACATGTTTTCTTGATGCTATCTCCGGAACAATCCCACCGAAGAATCTATGGCTATCAACCTGACTTGATACAATGCTTGCAAGAATCTCCCTTCCATCCTTCAGAATTGCAATGGATGTATCATCACAGGATGTATCAATGCCAAGGACTATCATACTGAAAACATTATAGTGTTTATGAGAATCACTGGTGTGAGTTTACTGATCAGGATTAAAGGTTCTCCCAATGGATTGTAATCTTCTCTTTACTTTTTAAATCTTCAAGAAACCCTCTGTAAAACTCTTCCCTCTTTTTCGTTATCAACAATTTCTTGTATATATCCTTTTCCTTTTCCCAGACTTTTATATCTGGACGTTTTTCGTCTTTGAAATAAAAAACATAGAACACACCATTGATCTCCACAGGCTTTTCATAGAGAGGATGGTTCTGTGTAAGCCTGAGCACACCACTATGTTCCTGACTAATGGGACCGACTGCGGGAATCATAGGAACGCCTCTTGATATAAAAGATGTCTCCTGGCTTTTGGTAAAATTTTTACTCTGTATAATCTCCTCTGCTTTTGCCTTTGCAAGTGTCTTCGCCTTCTCGCTGGCCAAACGATTTCTAATCTTCTGCAAAACCATATTTTTCTCGAAGGGCTTTCCTGGTTCCACATGGACAAGCTGAAATATGAGTGATTGCGCATCTGTCCTTTGAGGCAAGGAAATATCACCTTTCTTCAACTCTTTGAGCCATTCGTCAATCCTCACGTGTTTGAACCGTTTTACGATGTCGCTCTCTTTCATCATACCGAGGTCAATAACAGGTAAACCTTTTTCCTTTCCATATGCAGCCACATCTTTCACTTTTAATAAGTCTAAATAAACCTGATCATCCTTGAGTTGACTTCTCTTATCAATACTTATGTATCGTATATGGTACTGATCTTCTCCTTTATGGGTAGCCTTTTCTTTTTCATAGATAGAAAGAACTTCTTTCTCATCTATGGACACCTGTTTTGTAAAATCTTCAGGATCACATTTAACAAATCCAAGTTTCACCATACCGCGTTCCCGTATAAATGAATCCCAGATGTCTGAGTCTGTGAGAAACCCACCTGTGTCATTGATGATCCGTGTTATTTTTGTAATCGTAAGAGACATCCTTTCCGATTCCTCAAACCGTTTCGGGTCTATACCATTTTTCTTGAGCACTTCAACATAGACCTTTTTGTCGAACTTCCCTTCACGTTTAAAAATATCTATACTTGTAAGATGATTAAAAAAATCATCATCCGAGACTGTAATCCCCAGTTCCTGTGCCTTTTTAAAAAGAAGGTAACGGTAAACAATCTCATCCATTGCCTTTTCCTTCAATTTCAATGATTGGAGTACTTTTTCGTCAAGGGCATCCCTGTACAACGCACGATAAAAGTTCAATAACCTGTTATAGGTTTCATGGTATTCAGGATAGTACACCTTGTAGTGCCCGACCTGTGCAACCAAACGCTCGCCACCCCTGAAAGAACCAACCCCCCAGAAAATAAAGACAATAATAATAAGGCCAAACATGGCTTTGATCATATAACTCGTTGCGTATTTTCTCATAAATTTCAGCATTCTTAACCCACCAGAAATTTTTTAATTATTTTGATTTTGTCTCCTTAAAATAGTATATTAAAACGCAATTTGCAATCATTTTGGCGTCTAAGGGGTTTATAAATGTTTGAATCTCTCTTCGGTCTCTTCTCAAAGGATCTCGCGATTGACCTGGGCACAGCAAATACACTCGTGTATGTGAAGGGTAAAGGCATTGTATCAAATGAACCCTCGGTGGTTGCTGTGTATAAGGATAATAGAGGGTCAAAAAAGGTCATTGCCGTTGGAGAAGAAGCAAAAAAGATGCTCGGAAAAACACCTGGCAATATCATTGCTATACGACCATTGAAGGATGGGGTCATTGCTGATTTTGAAATAACTGAAGCAATGCTCAAATACTTCATTCAAAAAATACATAACAAAAAATCCTATGCACGACCACGCATCGTTATCTCCATACCATCTGGCATAACTCCTGTAGAAAAACGGGCAGTAAAAGAATCAGCTGAGTCTGCAGGTGCACGGGAGGTATATCTGATTGAAGAACCCATGGCTGCAGCCATAGGTGTTGGTCTCCCCATAACAGAACCAAGCGGTAATATGATTGTGGATATAGGTGGCGGTACCACAGAGGTAGCTGTCATAAGCCTCTCAGGCATAGTCTATTGTAATTCAGTACGGGTAGCGGGTGATAAAATCGATGAGGCAATCATTCAGTATGTGAAACGGAAATATAACCTCCTCATTGGCGAACGAACTGCAGAACTCATAAAAATTAACATCGGTTCCGCATACCCGAACCCGAATGATGACGAACTGACAATGGAAGTGAAAGGCAGGGATCTCGTTGGTGGTATTCCGAAGACACTGGAGATTTCCTCGAAAGAAATACGGGAAGCAATATCAGAACCGGTCAATGCCATTATAGAGGCAGTACGCATTGCCCTTGAACGAACCCCGCCTGAACTTGCATCAGACATTGTGGATAAGGGGATTGTTATAAGCGGTGGTGGAGCCCTCTTACGAAACCTTGACCTCCTTATAAAGGAAGTCACACGATTGCCAGTCATTATTGCAGAGAATCCACTGACTGCAGTGGTAGAAGGCACGGGCAAAGCACTTGATGAAATGGACCTTTTGAAGGAAATTGCAACATACTTTTAACACTGTGATGCATTGAAAAAATCCGTTGTTATAATCGTTGCCATATTGATTCTTGTTCTATCCTTTTTTGCTTTCACGAATACCCCGTTCTTTGTAAAAGCATATGGAAGCATCAGAAATGGCATCAGTCAGATTGCTGGTCCAGCATTAACCGTCATTAGTAAACCCGCCCATGCTATAAAAAATCTGGCTATTACATACACTGACCTTATCAATATCAAAAAAGAGAATATGGTTCTAAAAAAAAAGCTTGACGACCTCCTCTTGGAAAATCAAAAAATCCCTGAGCTTGAAAAAGAGAACAAGCGGTTAAAGACAGTCCTTAAGCTCGTGGAGCAAAATCCCAACTCGTTAATTGCTGCACGGGTCATTGGTGAAGATTTAAGTAACTGGTTTAAGTCTATTATTGTTGACAAAGGAAAAGACCATGGCATAAAGGAAAAAATGCCTGTCATTACTCCAGCAGGTATTGTGGGACAGGCTGTAGAAGTCAATAAATGGCATACCAAAGTCATGATTATCAATGATACAAATTCGTCTGTCGATGTCTATGTGGAAGGAAAAACAACCCGTGGTATACTTGAAGGAACAGGCAAGACAGTTCTCAAATTGAAATATGTTTTAAAAAATGACGAGATTGGTATTGGTGACAAACTGGTGACATCAGGAAAGGATAGCATCTATCCACGAGGTCTCCCTGTAGGGATTGTTATTACTGCCAATCGGAGCAGGCCTGGTATTTTTGCTGATATTGAGGTCATGCCGTTCAATAATTTTAAAAGATTGGAAGAGGTTCTTTTTATCAAACGATGAAAAAAATTATTGCATATGGAATCATAGGCGTATGTGTGCTTACCATTGAAGCTTCAGTTTTCTCTTTCTTGCCGCTCGATATATTAAAACCCGATCTTGGTATACCCCTTGTCATATTCACTGCTTTTTTTCTCAGTCCCCAGATAGGCCTTGGTACAGCACTCATTACAGGAGTTATACAGGAGATATTTTCCAATGCTCCACACGGGGCTATGGTCTTTATGAAAATATCATTATTTCTTATTGCCTTATTCCTTAAAAATAAGGTGTACATAGAATCTAAATACAGCTTTTCTCTTATCTGCAGTGGTTCCGTTATCATTGAGTCATTCCTTTTTATCCTACTTTCTTATCTTGCCAGGGGTGAAACAGGCAATGTAATCAATATTCTCTTGTATACTATTCCGAATGCAATATTTACCGGTTTCTTCTCTATATTTATGTATACCTTGATTAATGCTGTAAATCTGAAATTTTTCAGTGAGGATTAGATGCGAGACGGTTTCGTGCCCCGTGATAAATTCAAATGGTGTACCTATATTCTCATCGTTACGCTTGCAGTGCTCCTGATACGGCTCTGGGATCTTCAGATTATGAAAGGTAATGAGATGAAAAGATTATCAGAGCAAAACCGGATCAGGGTTAAGAAGGTCATTGCACCCCGGGGCATCATGTACGATAGAAACGGCAAGGTACTGGCTGATACGAGACCCTCATTCAACATATACATTACCCCTGAAGACATACGAGATTTTAACCAGACGGTAGATGGTCTTTCTCGATTGATTGATATGGACAGGGATGATATAGCTGATAAACTCAAGGAAGCAAGTGGCTTCCCCGCTTCCTTCCCTGTAAAAATAAAGTCTGATGTTACCATGGATGAGGTAGCTAAGGTGGAAGCCAATCGAGTTTATCTGCCGGGCGTCAGCATTCAAATAGAACCGAAAAGGAATTATCCCTATGGCAAAATGTTTGCCCATCTGCTCGGATATGTGTCTGAAATCAGCGGCGAAGAGCTCAAGAAAAAAGAGTATAAGAATTACGCACCAGGCGATTTTATTGGAAAATACGGTTTAGAGAGGGCGTATGAAAAATATTTAAAGGGTATAGATGGCGAAAAGAGAGTGGAGGTTGATGCTATTGGACGGGAGGTTCGTACCCTTGATTTTGTAGAACCTATTGCAGGTCACAGCCTCTATTTAAATATTGATGCTGATGTACAGGTTATTGTTGAAAAAGCTCTTGAAGGCAAAAAAGGAGGCGTTGTTGCCCTTGATCCAAAAACAGGGAGCGTTATAGTCCTTGTCAGCAAACCTGCCTTTGACCCGAACAAATTTGCAGCAGGTCTTACCAAACAGGAACTGAAGGCAATAGCATCAGACAAAAACCGTCCTTTTATGAACAGGGTTATTCAGGGAAGGTATCCTCCAGGTTCAACCTTTAAGATTGCTCTTGCACTGAAAGCCTTACAGGATGGCGTTATTAATGAAAAGACAACATTTAATTGTCCTGGCGGGTTCCCTTTTGGCAACAGGGTATTCAAATGCTGGAAAAAGGGTGGTCATGGCAGGGTAAGTATCCACAGGGCAATCGTTGAGTCCTGTGATGTTTTTTTCTATAATGTGGGCTTAAAACTCGGCATTGACCGTATCCACGAAATCGGCGATGTCATAGGTTTAAACAAGGCAACTGGTATTGACCTTGCAGGCGAACTGGCTGGATTTGTACCCTCTTCTGCCTGGAAAGAAAAAAACTTTGGACAGAAGTGGTATGAAGGTGAAACAGTATCAGTGGCTATTGGTCAGGGGGCTGTGTGGTTGACGCCAATACAGCTCGTTCAACTTGCTTCCTTTGTTGCGAATGAAGGGATTACCTTCAAACCCCAGATAGTGAATCGCATCATTTCTCCGGAGGGCAAGGTTGTCAAAACCTTTGAACCTGTCATTGCCTCTGAAATGAAGCTCAATAAAGAGGTAGTCAAAATTGTCAAAGAGGGTATGAAAGGCGTAGTCAATGAGCCCTCAGGCACTGCCTATGGATCACGCATCCAGACTGTACACATGAGCGGAAAAACAGGGACAGCCCAGGTTGCATCCCTTGATAAAGGGAAGCATCTGGGAGATCATGCATGGTTTATTGCATATGCACCCGCTGAAAATCCCTCTATAGCAATCACAGTCCTTGTTGAGCATGGCGGACATGGGTCATCAGCCTCTGCTCCTATTGCAAAAATACTCACAGAAAATCTCTTCAAACCAAAAGTAGAGATAAAGGAGGCACACATCCGTGATAAGAATTGATAAACGACGGATGTATCATCTTGACTGGTATCTCATCATAAATGGATTACTACTCTTCGGTATTGGCATTTTGAACCTTGTAAGTGCAACGAGCTCATTCTATACTGGCTCGTATACATTTATTACGAAACAACTTATCGCATTTTTCCTTGGTGCCTTTCTTGTTATACTCATTATCAATTATGACTACAGGGTTATTGCAGCACAATCAAAATGGTTTTATCTGGGAGTTCTCCTTCTCATAGTCCTTGTTCTCCTTATCGGTGGTATAACTGGTGGTGCAAAACGATGGATAAGCATTTTCGGCATAAGCTTTCAGCCATCGGAATTTATGAAACCGGTTCTGGTTCTCTTCCTCGCCCATAAGCTTCATGAAAGAAAAAGGGATAATATGCCACTTGGTATCACGGATATTCTCATTCCTCTTGCAGTCTGTATTTTCCCGACCATCCTCATTGTGAAACAACCCGATCTGGGAACAGCCGTCATTATACTGCTTGTATGCCTCTCGGTACTCTGGTTTGTCGGGTTAAAAAGATCAACCTATGTGGTTCTTGGAAGTATTGCCCTTGCAGCGCCATTTGTTTTTTGGAAATATCTCATGAAACCGTATCAAAAGATGCGCATACTCAGTTTCATTAATATTGATGCAGACCCATCGGGGTTCGGCTATCATGCAAAGCAAGCAATGATTGCAGTGGGCTCAGGAAAATTCTTTGGAAAAGGGTATATGGAAGGCACACAGCACAAACTCCAGTTTATTCCTGAACACCATACGGATTTTATATTCACTGTTTTTGGCGAAGAGTGGGGATTTTTTGGCTCACTCGTACTCTTTATCTTTTTTCTCTCGTTTATTCACCGATGCCTTAAGGTTGCCCAGAATGCTCATGATGAGCTTGGATCCATCATTGCCTTTGGTGTTGCTGCTATTATCTATTTTCAATTTGCGATTAATGTTCTCATGGCAATTCACCTTGTTCCTGTTGTGGGTATCCCCCTGCCCCTTATGAGTTATGGCGGTTCATCGCTTGTATCAATTCTTGCATCCATTGGACTCCTCCTCAATATCAGCACACGACGGTATATGTTCTAAGGAAAAAACAGAAAATACAGGTAGTCAAAATCCAGAATACAAACGCAAGAAATTTTTTACAATCCCCTTATACAGTCCATCGATTTTTTTAGTGAGATATGGTATAGGTAATACCACATTAAATAATGCGCCCATAGCTCAACTGGACAGAGCGTTGGACTACGAATCCAAAGGCTGCAAGTTCGAGTCTTGCTGGGCGCATGTTATCACCATAAACGCAATGAGGATAAAAAAATATACCTATAAATCTCTTAGAGTTTTTTGTAAATGATTGGTTTAGCAATAGGCGTGACAATAAAAATGCCTCAATTATACCACCCCTCTTTTAAATAATATCAAAGTAATGCCTATTATTCTTTTCACAATATACAAAGTACAATAAAGGTGGAAAGAGAATGGTAATTGAATACTATGTTTGATCCAGTACAAAGGGCAAAGGTTGTACAAAATGTTGTGTGCGATAAAGAGAAGAGAAAATACTACCGCTTCAGACCTTCACGCTTCTACGGGGGTATTGCCACTGCAGATAGTGTTGGATGTTGTTTGAGCTGTGTCTTCTGCTGGTCCTGGAATATTATGCATTCTCCGGATACCTATGGAAAATATTATGGACCTAAAGATGTGGCTTCAATTCTCATGAATATTGCAAAGAAAAAAAGACTTTCCCATCTCAGGATAAGCGGTAATGAACCGACAATCCACAGACATCACCTCATAGAAGTCCTTCATTCTATTGATAAAAAATATTCATTTATTCTTGAAACGAATGGTATTCTCATAGGAAATGACCCCGCCTATGCAAAGGAGCTTTCAGCCTTTACAAATCTTTATGTGAGGGTAAGCTTAAAAGGCACAAATGAAGACGAATTTTCACGACTTACCGGTTCCATCCCAGAAGGTTTTAAACTTCAACTCAAGGCACTTGAATACCTGCGAGACTCGGGTGTTAAGGCTCATCCCGCATGTATGATAAGTTTTAGTCTTCCTGAAAATGTAAAGGCGTTGAGAAAGCGCTTGCGGGCTATTGACCCAGACTTTGAAGACTTTGAAGTTGAAGAACTTATCCTGTATCCCCAAATAGAAGATCGTTTAAGAAGGATGAAAATCAACTATATAAGCGCCTATAGTCCTCAAAACATTCCAAAAGAGCAGATTTAAGGACGCCCTTATTTCTTATTTTTCAGAGTCCTTCACCTTTTCAATATCTTCTTTATCCTTCCCCATTGCATCCAGAACCTCTTTCCCCTTCGGTGTTAGCCAGCAGGCCCTGTAAGTATCGCCTGCCACAGTACCTCCAAGTCCTGTTTCTGCCAGGCCTTTCGTACAGAGGCTATCAAGTACCTTTCTTTCCTTCTTATTACGGCAAACCTTCTCAATCCATGTGGCGCGCCTGTACCCACCACCGGTGTATTGATTTTTCTCTATCCGATCAAGCATCTCCTTTTCTTCCTGAGTAATGTCCATAAAACCACCTAAAATATTTCGATTATATTATTCAAAAGTCAAATGTAATTTTGACAAACCCAATCTCACTATTTGGGTTTTAGTCTCTTCAAAGCTCTCAATATACCATAACCAAGTAAAGTAGTTGTTCCAACAACAAGAGGAATACCAAACACTATGATTGTTGTTGCTGCTTTTAAAACAGTAAAAGGTGTTAGCTTTCTTTTATACATAATTATGTATGTCCTCCGTTTTCATGAATAATCATCTATAAAATCTCTCGTTGACATACTGTGCCTTTCCTTTGAGAAACAATGAGTATAATGTGCCTGTCATATCTTTTATTCAAACTGCGACACAGAACCAAAACACTGACCTACGCCAAAAACAACGTGATAAATCCAAGAGCAAAAGGTGCAAAAGTGCCTCCTGTTAGATTCCCTGAGGCAACAGCCATGATTGTTGGTATAGAAGATTTGTAATACCACTCACGATATTTTTCCTTATGTCCCATGATTCTTCCATTTTCCTTCAATTACATTACTACTGTCAAGGATAGAAGTCTATTCAATCGTATGCACGCTGAATGGTGTTTTTCCTGTTTTCTTTTTTTAATGTATAGCAGTAAGCATCTCTTTTTCCGTGATAGGATTCAATTCAGGCTGCATGTCGGATAAACTCCTTTCGCCGTTGCTGCCAATAGGTATCCCACTCACCATTGAGTTTCAAAAGCCTGAGTCTTAATAATGG
>Ga0272448_1002074_pt1 | contig 25870 bp, 13 predicted proteins | sample YNPCB0191_FD_202220 | JGI IMG/M metagenome (GOLD analysis project Ga0272448, IMG submission 202220) | Hot spring sediment microbial communities from Yellowstone National Park, WY, United States - YNP-CB-019-1 | ecosystem: Environmental > Aquatic > Thermal springs > Hot (42-90C) > Sediment... | reverse complement strand
TAGATCTTAAAACCCTAACCAAGGCTGTCAGCACCTATGAGGAACTTACAGGTAAAACTGTGGATGTTGAAAAGAATGCTATTGCTATGGCCGCAAAAGAGTATGCCGAAAGTGAAATTAAGGAAATTGTTATCCCTGCTCTTGAAAAAGCGAAGGCCTGGAAACTGCCTGTAGTCCCTATACTTGAGGAGTACCAAGAAATTCTTAGAGACATTCAAAGCGGTTCAGCAGATGATTGCGTGAATGTCCTGGCATCCGGTGCGATTTCTCTTAAGGATACTCGCGAGCGAGTGCGCAAGGTTGCAACATGCCTGAATAACGACGGATTGGCCATCATCGAACAGGCAAGATTAGCCGCAGGAGAAATGACTCGGCAACTTGAAGCTCACGGAGAAGTAGATATTGCCAACAAAGGTAAACATCTTGGGGAATTGCTTCAGTCTGAAAACTTGTTCGAGAATATGTCAGAAATCGAGGCAACGGCACAAAATATTGCGGCTACGTATCGCAAGCTCTATAGCGATATTCATGCCGACCGGGCTAAGCAGTTCCAGGATGCCATAGAAAGAGTCAAGAGCAGCAGAGAATGGGAGCAGGTGCCTGAATTGATGCGGGAACAGGTCTTATCACCGCTTACGTCACGTGCCTGCCAGGATATCGATTTACCAGAGCTGAGCCTAACTTGTAACTCCTGCCATGCCAGTATCAACCAGATGGAGTCGAACATAGAAGCTTTAGGCGGGATTTTTGCTAAGGTCGTTTCTAAAATCCAGGAATTGATTACTCCTAAGGAAGTTAAGATCAAACGTGTTAAAATTTCGGATTTCCTTTCTGGTTCCTTTGAATCTGCTGACCAGATCACAGAAGCTGTTGCTCGGTTGCAGGACTACTTGCTCAAACTTCTCGATGAAGGGGTAAAAATCGTAGTGGAGTGAGAAATGGATCAAGCCGTAAGGAATAAACTACGGGAAACAGTCTTATCTGCACGAGGCCTTCTGGAGAACTCACTCCGGGAGGAATTACAGGGACGCTATGGCATTTACATTTCCAACACAGCAGGTCGCAACGCCTCTAGCCTTACCATCGAGGAAGAAACCAAAATGGGGCATCTGGAGCCTGACGAGTTGGAGACCAGAAGGCTGCTCCTTGGCCATCTTGATGTGCTAAAGGCGAGCGGACTTTCGGGACCATCAGCTTTGGATGCTTTTGTGCGGGAGACGGCCTTTACCTGGCTTAATCGTTTTGTTGCCTTCAAGATGATGGAGGCACGAGGTCTCATTCGCGAAACGGTCAGCCGATTGGAAGACTCCAACGGTTTCAAGATGTGGCTCGCCGAGCCGGGGAACGAAACGCACCTGGCCGATTATCAAAAGGGAGATCTGCCGCAGAATGGCCGGGGCGAAGGACCACGGCAGCAGGCTTACCGAGCTTTTATCCTCGCCCAGTGCCGCAAACTTTCTGCAGAAGTGCGCGTGCTCTTTGATCCCGACGCCATCATAAACCGCTTTCTTCCCCAGCCTAGGGTTCTTAAAGAACTGATGAACCTTCTCAATTCGCCAGACCTGACCCCTGCCTGGCAACCAGGCAATGAGGAAACAATAGGTTGGGTGTATCAGGGGTTTAATGAGCTGGATAAAAAAAACCTTTTCTCCCGCCTGTATAGGGAAAAACATAAGGTTCAACCGGAAGAGATCCCTGTAGCTACACAAATTTTTACACCCCGCTGGATTGTTCGCTTCCTGGTTGAAAATACCCTTGGCCGGTTGTGGATTGAAATGCACCCTGACTCTAAGCTCGCACCTTTATGGGGTTATTTGGTGCCACTATCCGCAGACAGACCTCCCAGTCCAACCATTAAGAGCGTTAAGGAAATTACTCTTCTCGATCCTTCTTGTGGCACTATGCATTTCGGTCTGGTAGCTTTTGATTTATTTGTTGAAATGTATCGCGAGGAGATGCAAAAGGCGGGTCAGCCTGGATGGCCTGCAAAACCACCGGTAACCTCTGAAGAAGAAATCCCGGCAGCAATCCTTGCCAACAATCTGCATGGAATAGATATTGACCTGCGGGCTGTTCAGCTTTCGGCACTTGCACTCTACTTGAAAGCGAAAACCTTGAATCCCAGAGCCAAATTGACTGAAAGTCGCCTAGCCTGCGCCAATATCCACATGCTCGACGGCGACCATTTGAGAGAGTTCGCCGAGCAGATGAAGCTGGGGCCCATTTACCGGCGCATCCTGACTGCTCTGCAGGCGCGACTGAAGGACTCGGAGCAACTCGGTTCCCTTCTCCGGCTGGAAAACGAAATCCGTGAACTCGTGGCCGAAGAGCGCAAGCGCTATGAACGTGAGAGTAAAGCGCCCGACCTTTTCGGCTGGCATAAAGAAATCTTCGAAACCGAGGCGGGGCAGCGCGAGTTCTGGGAAATCATAGAAATCCAAATCGGCCAGGCGCTCGATGCATTCGCCCGTGAGCATGGAGGCTGCGCAGAGCAAACCTTCTTTGCGGGAGAAACCGCCAAGGGCCTGCGGCTCTTGGAACTGATGGCTCAGCGGTACGATGTGGTGGTGACCAATCCGCCATTTCTGGATAGCAGAGATATGAATGATGAATTAAGAAAAATCATTAACTCGACCTATGCACCAGCAAAAAGAAATCTGTTTGCTCCATTTGTTATGCGCTGTCATGAATTATGTAAACCAGCGGGATATTTCGCCCTGATAACTGGGCAAACCTTCATGTTCATTAGGACGTTCGAAGAATTCAGAAAATGGATAACAAGCAGAGCCAACATTGAATCATTACTGCAATTTGGCTATGGTCTGTTTCATGGTATTCGAGTAGATACTGCTGCATTTGTCCTCCGCCGGGAAAGCGACCCCCAAGCGCGGCAGAATGCCGTTGGCACATATTTTCGGCTGGTGAAGGAGCCAGACAGCGAGTCTAAACAGCGTAGGTTTGAAAAGGCACTGGCGAATCTGCGGACGGGCAAGCACGACCCCATCGTGTACCGCTACCACCAGGGCGACTTTGACGCCATCCCCGGCAGCCCCTGGGTGTACTGGATCACGCCAGGGCTGAGAAAGGTCTTTGAAACATTTCCCAAGCTGGCAGAGATTGCCCAGCCTCGGCAAGGCCTTGCCACAGGCGACAACTTCCGTTTCCTTCGTTACTGGTGGGAGGTGGGGACTGAACGTATCGGCTTCGGTTGCACATCAGCCGAGGAGGCTATGAAAACCGGCAAGCGCTGGTTTCCTTACATGAAAGGCGGTGGTTTTCGCAGGTGGTATGGGAACCAGGAGTATGTGGTAAACTGGGAGCGGGATGGGGAGGAAATAAAGAATTTTGCAGACCCGGTTACAGGAAAAACCTATTCTCGACCGCAGAATACCGACTACTACTTCCGCCGCGGGGTGACGTGGAGTTTAACGAGCTCGAAAGGTTTTGCGTGCCGAATTTCGCCGGGTGGTTTTATTTTCGACGTTAATGGAATGACCTGCTTCCCAGCTCAACATGATCTATTTAAAATTTTAGGTCTTCTAAACAGCGAAGTCGTAGAAACGTTAGTGGGTTACATAAATCCCACAATTGCCAACCAAATCGGTGACTTAGCCCGCCTGCCGGTTCCAAAAGCTTCAAGCGATAAACTGTGTGAACTCGTTGACCGTGCTGTTATCCTCGCCAAAGCCGAAAGCGAAGACAGCGAAACCACCTGGGACTTCATCGCACCGCCGGATTGGCCTGACGGCATTCATAAAGTGGCTGAAAGACATACCCGACTTGCCGAAATTGAGCGGCAGGTTGATGAAGAAGTCTATCGGCTCTACGGGATTTCGGACGAAGACCGCCGGGCGATCGAGGCGGAATTGGCCGCCGGCGGCACCACGGCCGAAAACGAGGACGATGAAGAACCAGGGGATGCCGATGCGGAAGAGACTGCAACAACCGAAACCTTCTGGTCCGAAGAAAAACTGGCCAAGGCGTGGATCAGCTACGCCGTCGGCGTGGTGATGGGTCAGTTCGAGCCGGGAAAAGAAAACGGCCTGGGACGGGGGCGCTTCGATACGGCAACGACCGAACGCCTGCGAGCATTGAAAGACCCGGACGGCCTGCTCGTGGTGGACCTGGGCCATCAGGACGACCTGGCCGCCAGGGTGTTGGCTGCCTTGGAGGTGATCTTCGGTGAAGCAGGTGCCGAATCCCTGATCCGCCAGGCTCTGGACAACAACGGCGAACCGCTTGCGATGCTGCGCGTCTACCTGGCCGACAAGTTTTTCAAGGAACATATCCAGAAGTACCGCAAGCGACCTATCTACTGGTACTTGCGCTCATCCAAAGGCAACTATGGACTCTGGCTATACTATCACCGTCTGGACAAGGATATTCTCTTTAAGGCTCTCATGAACTATGTGGAACCTAAGATACGTCTGGAAGAGGACCGCTTGAATACACTTCGTGCACGCAAGCAGAATGGGGGAACTTCTGGCCGTGTGGCAAAAGAAATTGAAAGAGAAATTGACCGCTTAGAGCAGTTTGTTTCTGAATTACAAGATTTTGCAGAGAAGTTGCATCGGGCGGCTGATTTGCAACTTGACTTTGATTTAAATGACGGAGTAATTCTAAACATGGCTCCATTATGGGAGCTGATTCCCTGGAACGAACCGAAAAAATACTGGGAAGAACTTCAAGAAGAAAAATATGACTGGGCGCATATTGCTTATCAACTCTGGCCTGAGCGCGTAAAAGAAAAATGCAAAACAGATCGTTCCCTGGCTATTGCCCACGGCCTTGAAGAAATATGGGAAGAATTTAATAAGCCATCAAGAAAAAAGATAAACAGATAATGAAAGAGAGATAATGAGATGGCATTTCAAACTCTTATAACAATGAAGGAAACGATTGAAAATATACATACTTAACCCTAAGAGCAATGGGGACGAAACCGACATGGTCTATGACTTCGACTTTTTGACAGAAGAAGCGAAAAGCAGTGGAGATGACGTATCTTGGTTCAAAGTTGGGGATATTCTCAATTTAAGAGAACAATTTGAGGTAAATGATTATTTGATCAGACACGCTTTAATACAACGTCCTTTGGAACAGGCGAAGTTCGCTAACAAAACGCTTTTCAGATTGTGGGAGGTAATTCATCAAACAAAGGTGATCAATTATTACCTACAGAAAGATGAGAGTCTTAACAAGGTCTTGAATATTTTCATTCGAGTTAACAGTGGTGGAACCATTTTAAGTTATTCTGACCTTCTGCTCTCGGTTGCTACAGCCCAATGGAAAAACAAAGATGCTCGAGAGGAAATTACATCGCTAGTTGATGAGCTTGACAATATTGGCGATGGTTTTAAATTCGATGAGGATGTGATACTTAAGGGTAGTCTTGTTTTGGCCGATATAAAAAATATAGCTTTTAAATCGGATAACTTTAACAAAGAAAACATGTCTAAAATTGAAGAACAGTGGGAACAAATTGAAAAAGCTTTTCGAGGGGCTGTTCTGCTGGCGGCAACCTTCGGCTATAACCGCGATACTTTAACGTCAAATTATGCCATCATTCCAATAGCCTATTATTTAAAAAAGTTGGGCCTACCAGAAAACTTCTATATTTCGAGTAAATATAAAAATGATCGTGAAGCAATCTGTCGTTGGCTTGTCTGTTTGCTTATAAAGCGTGTATTTGGAGGTTCTCCGGATATGGTGCTAAGACAAATCCGAGAGGTGCTGTCTAAAGCGAATAGCAGCTTTCAGTACGAGGAAATCGTTGAAAAATTCAAAGGAACTCCAAAGTCTCTTGTCTTTACAGAAGATGATATAGAAAGTCTTCTTAATTATAAGTGGGGCAACGAATATACCTTCTCAATCCTTGCCTTGATGTATCCGACTTTAGATTTCCGGAATAAATTCCATATTGATCATGTTCATCCTCGCAGCAAGTTTAAGATCCCAGAATTTCGGCAGGCTGGCATCCAGGAGGCGGGTCAAGAGTTTTATCTTGAAAATATGGATCTTTTGCCTAATTTAAAGTTATTGGAAGGTATCCCAAACGAGGAAAAATCTGACACTTATTTTGCAGATTGGTTTGAAAAAAACTTTAAAAAAGAAGAAAAAAAAGAAGTTTATAGAAAGCGACATTACATTCCGAATATTGATTTATCATTCTCCAATTTCAAGGAATTTTTTAAAGAACGAAAAGAGCTATTACATCAGGAGTTGTGTCGGGTTCTTGGTGTACCAGTGCCAAACCAAGAGTAGGAGGTTGATATGGGGCCTGTATCAAAATATCTGTGCGAATTGATAGCAAATCAAGTTGATGAAAAGGGCCTTGTCGTATGGTATGACCCTGAGAAAGCTTATGGAGAAATTGCCAAGAGTTTGGAATTGCCTAACACAACTGTGTTTCTTTATGAAGGTAGCTTTCTTCAGCTGCGTTGGGAAATCGACCAAAGGAAACTTATGGATGGGGAGGTTCCCCCTCGTTTGGTAGTCTATGTTCCGATGGCCCAAGAGGAGACCCATCATGCGCTCATAGAGCTGGAAGCAGCTGGTGTGGTTATAAAACCAGGTCAGCAACCGCCATCTCGTAATACCCGCTTAGCATTAATTGCCCGTAAAGCGCTCAAAGATGTTCTTCAAGAAGATGCCGTTAAGGAGTTGGAAAAACAAACAGAAGCAGGAAAACTCACAATAGCTGAGCTAGATAAACTAGCGGAAAAGGGCGGACAGATAAGCAAGGGGGTGCTCACTATTATCTTCGACACTGGAAACCCACATGAAATAGCTCTTTCTTTTCTAAATAGCGACCAGTTTGACGATAACATTAATAATAAAGAGGCAAAATGTGAACTTATTGAGCTGTTGCGAAATAATTTCGGCTACGATGGTAAAAGGATCTCAAGCTTATTCGATATACGGCAAAGTTTTGCTCGTCATGTTCTTATGACTGAATTAATTACCTGCCTTGGCGAAGCCATTCCCACTAAGTTAGCTTCGGTACCGGTTGCTTCTACCAAAGCCTCTGCAGAGGCATGTATTGCCTTAGCTCAGGCATGGAGAAGGCAATATGATATGAAAGATAGCTATGTAGCTTTTGCCCGAAGAATCGAGCAGGAAATTGGCCTGTCCACGGTAAATTTTGATCCCAGAGCGATTGAAAGGATTGAAACTTTTCAGGCTGTTGAAGAAGCGTTATTGCGACATGCTGAGAATAGGCTTCTTGAGGGCACAGAAGGAACCATTCTTAATATGGCTGAAGCACGTTTGTCTAGCTTCTGGTGCAAAGCCGAACCAAGACTACAGGCGCATTGGGCTCTTATTGCCAATGCAGCAAAAGTGTTTTTGGAAGCGGATCGGGTAGAGCAAGATCTCAAAAAAACTACAATATCAGGTTATGAAATAATTGGACGGTATGCAGAAGACCCCAATCCGTGGTGCCTACTTGATACCTATTATCGCCACATGGAAAGCCAATGGCATAATTTTGAGGCCTATAGTGAGGATTCCGATAGCATCGAAAAATTGGTTATCAAGGCAAGGCAGCGTTATATGGAAGTAAGCTCTGATTTGGCGAAATATTTTATAACGCAATTACCAAAAATCATTCAGGATAAAAAAGTTCTATGCCAAAGTGAGGTATTCGAAAAATATGTGAAGCCGTCGCTTAATAAGAACGAAAAGATAGCTTATGTTTGGGTAGATGCGCTTCGCTTTGAAATGGCCAGAGAGCTAACCCGCTTATTAAAAGATGATTTTCAGGTCGAGATTAATGTTGCTTTAGCTGCTGTTCCAACCATAACTGAAATTGGTATGGCGGCACTATTGCCAGGAGCCCACACAGCTGCGAAAGTGATCTCAACAGGCGATGGCAAAATCGCACTTGAAGTTTGCGGAACTTTAATAAAAGATCGTAAGGATCGTGTGGCATTTCTAAGAGTGCATTCAGGCGTAAAAGTATTTGACATAAAACTAGAAAAATTATTGCCAAAACCGTCGAAAGAGATACGGGAGGGAATTAAAGATGCCCAGTTGATACTAGTTACATCGCAGGAAATTGATGAGCTTTGCGAACAGGACAATATCAATCAAGCCAGAAGGCAAATGGACGGGATTCTGAATGATATTCGTCGCGGTCTTCGCATTCTTGTTGACCAGGGTATTCAACGCATCATTTTAGCCTCTGATCATGGGCATCTGTTCGGTGAAGAATTAAGCGATGATAAGAAAATTGAACCTCCTGGAGGGGAGACTATTTTTCTCCATAGACGGATTTGGGTAGGGCATGGAGGTTCTGTGAATGATGCTTTTCTGCGTCTTCCTATCAAATTATTTTACAATCAGGGTGAGTTTGACCTGGCTACACCTTTGAGCTTTGCCTGCTTCAAATGTAAGGGTGGGGCCAGAGCTTATTTTCATGGAGGGCTTTCCCCTCAGGAATTACTTATTCCTGTTATGAGTTTGATTCCGTCGGCAAAACGGTCATTGGCCACCTCGGCCAGAATTAATTGGAAGCTCATACCTGGAAGTCAAAAGCTATCTACTAGATTTTTCTCGATTCAGATTGTAGGTGAGATTATTGGATTGTTTGAAATAGAACCACCCAGAGTGCGCGTTGAAATACGTGCTAAAGAGAAAGTCATTTCACAGGTCGTCAGCGCCTCATACGGCTTTGATGCCGACACGGGGGATGTAGTTCTTCGTGTTGATGAAAAAGATAATAAGAAAATTGAGCCTAATACGGTCACCCTCATGGTCACCGGGGAAACCGGTCAGAAAAGCGTAAACTTATATCTCATTGATGCAAAAACCGGGGTTGAGATATCACGATTAGAGCAAATAGAGGTGACCATTTCAATTTAGGTAAAAAGGAGATGGAAATGAATGAACTTGACCGCAAAGTCACGAGGGTTTTTGCCGGAAAAGTGGTCCGAAAAGACCTCGTTAGAAAGGTAAAGGTGGGGGCGAATATTCCTGTCTTTGTCCTAGAGTATCTTCTAGGGAAATATTGTGCTACTGACGATCCGGTGGCTATTGAAGCAGGTCTACGAGTTGTAAATGACATAATCAGTTCAAATTTTGTCAGACCTGATGAAGCTAATAGAGCCCAATCGCTGGTGAAAGAAAAAGGTAAGCATACCTTTATTGACAAAGTAAAAGTTAGTTATCTTGCAGATGAAGATAAGTATTGGGCAGAATTGTTGAATTTCGGGCATAAGTATGTTCATATTCCTGAACATTACTTGCGTAATTATGATCGACTGTTGATGGGAGGCATTTGGGCGCAGGTTGATCTTAGGCATCAATATGATGAGGAAGCCAGGGGAAGGCGGAGTCCTTTCTGGATTGAAGACTTGAAACCCATCCAGATTGCTACTTTTGATATTAATGAATATCAAGAGTGCCGTCGTGAATTCTCTAAAGATGAGTGGCTTGACCTACTTATACAAACTATCGGTCTAGAGCCTCAAAACTTCAACCGAAGGATCAAGATGTTGTTCTTGGTGCGATTAATACCACTATGTGAAAATAATTATAATCTGGTAGAATTTGGGCCTCGTGGTACTGGGAAAAGCTATGCCTACCAAGAGCTATCACCATATACTATCCTTCTGACTGGCCCAACTACTGTTGCGAATCTTTTTTATAACATGGCGACTGGCAAAATTGGTCTGGTAGGAATATGGGATGCCGTGGCCTTTGATGAGGTCGCAGACCTCCAGAAGATGCAGAAAGAGGTGGTCACTACTCTTAAAACATATTGTGAATCAGGTACCTTCGCTCGTGGGAAAGATGCCCTTAGGGGAACAGCCTCAATCGCTATGTTTGGCAATATAAACCAACCGGTTGATGTTATGGTGCGCTCATCCCATCTTTTTATGCCAATGCCAGAAGTAATTAGAGATGATCTTGCTTTTCTCGATAGGCTTCATTTTTATATTCCTGGTTGGGAAATTCCAAAGATGCGGATGGAATATTTCACAGACCATTATGGGTTTGTCGTTGACTATTTTGCTGAGGCACTCCGCGAATTGCGGAAATATAACTTTACTGAGGTTTTAGACCGACATTTCTCCCTCGGGTCTCATCTCAATGCTCGTGACGTCAAGGCGGTTAGAAAGACAGTTTCAGGATTAATAAAGCTAATCTATCCTCATGGCGAGATTAGCCGAGACGACCTAGTCGAGATTCTGGAATTGGCCCTTGAAGGACGGCGGAGAGTTAAAGAACAATTAAAGAAAATGGGTGCTTTTGAATTCCATCAGACTTCATTTTCTTATCGTGATCACGAAACAGCTGAAGAAAGATATGTAGGAGTACCCGAAGAAGGCGGCAGATCCTTGATTTCTACTGATCCATTGCCGCCAGGATCTGTTTATGCAGCGTCAGTCAATGATGATGGGAAGGCAGGATTATTCCGTATAGAAGTTGGCATATCTTCAGGAACCGGAAAACTAAAGACAGCAGGAGGGGTGGATTCTATAATGAAAGATTGTTTAAATCGTGCATTTAGTTATTTGGAAGCTCATAAAGTCCAGATGGGATTAGCCAGTATATTCGAATCTACAGATTTTCACGTTGAGGTTATTGACCTTCTTTCTAATCGCGTTCCGTGCGAAGCAGGGATCGGTTTCTTAGTGGCTCTAGTATCTGCTCTCAGGAAGACGTCGGTTGTCCCAGCGCTCATCATCCTTGGAGATATGAGCATTCAAGGAAATATAAAGCCAGTATATTCTTTAACAGAGCCATTGCAAATTGCTATGGAAAATGGAGCAAAGCGGGCATTGATACCATTAGAAAATAAACGAAATTTCCTTGAAGTATCTGCTGATATTGTAGAAAAGGTAGATCTAATATTCTATGGGGATCCTCAAACAGCAATTTTAAAAAGCCTGGTAAATCTATAAACTTTACAAGACAATCTATTTTCTTAATACCGATAGAAATAGAAAACGATAATAATTTACTAGAGACATCTTCTATATTTTTCACCCTTAAAATCATCGAAAGGGGTGATGAAATTGATGACTATTTTTTGTAATAAAAATTTAAATTTTCTTTTTGAATAAAGGCTTAATAATGGAAATGAATGTTAAATTGCAAGAGTTTGTTATTCAACTAAAAAAAGCATTAAATGATGATAAAGAAAAAATAAAAAAGAATATTGATCAAAGAGTAAGGGCTAGAAAGCTCCTAGTAGAATCGATTCTAAACGACATAGAAGAAGATACAGATGCTTCCGAAATTAAAAATGAATGTAAAAGTTTTATAGATAGATTCGATAGAGAACTTGAAAGGAAAAGAAAAAAATTAAGTAAAATTAAAAGCATTGAGCCTATAATTAAAAAACTTTATAAAAATATAACTTCAGGCTTTATTTTCAATTGCATTCAGATAATCAAAAAAAATCCCAAAATAAGTGACTTCTTTAAAGAGAATTATCCTAACAAATTAGAAGCATATAACGAGTTTATAAAAGACTTAGAAAAAGAAGCAGAAAAGATATATTTGGAGTTTCCAATTGAATTATCAAAAGCTTTAGAAAAGGACGGCATTAAATTAGATGTTTACTCGAACTATCCAAAATTGTCTGTAGCAAAGGGATTTATAAAAATAGAAATAGATGAGAAGAAGAGAATAGTAAAAATAAGAGATTATGAAAGAATATTGTGCCAAGTCTTGCCTGACATAGAAACAGTAGCAAAAGCGGTTATAAAAGAATACGAAAGATTATTTAATAGGGAATTTAAAGGGGATGAATTCTTGTCCCGGCTTTGGAATAAATATAAAGAGATAATTCAAGCCGATAACCTTGAGATGGGTTCAAGTATCCCTATTAGAAAAGTGATCAATGAACTGAAACAAAATAATAAAAAATTTCGATTAGATGAATTTATGATAGACCTAGCAAGGCTGTTGGAGAGAGGACCAAGCAAGATTGAAGGACATGAAATAGATTTTCAAAATACTCGAGATATAAGAAAGGGCCTAATTATTCCCTCGGATCTAACAAGAGGATATATCGGCTATATCATATTTAGGAGGATTAATTATAATGGTTGAGTCGAGTTATTATAAAAAAATAATTGAATCATTGAGAAAAGGAGTTCCTCCCAAGAGAGGTGTGCAAGAATATTCTGTTGGGCATGATAAATTAATTGATGGAATAAAAAAATATTTATTGGATTGTATATCGGATACCGGAATAATAAGATTTGTTTGCGGTTCATGGGGAAGTGGGAAAACCCATTTATTTCGTTTGTTAACAGAAGTTGGCTGTAAAGAAAACATTGCCATTTCAACAGTTGAATTAAATGCTACCAACACCTTATTAAATAAATTTAATACGATATTTGCGGAAATAATTAGACAAATTAAGTCACCACATTATTATCAAAATACTGAGATAGAAGAAGAGTTAATTAGCTTTAATTCGATTTTACAAGAATCATATTATTATCATTGTTGTGGGGTTAGGAATAAACTGGATTCTATAACCCCTCAAGAGCATGATAAAGCAGTTAATAACCTAATGGCTGACCGTCAAATAGACATTGATTTTAAAAAAATGGTTGTTTCTTATTGGAATACATTGAGAGAAGATGCCCCCGATTGTATACAAAAACAAGATGAAATCATTCAGTGGTTTTGTGGAGAAGGAACAATCGGTCAGTATAGGAAAAAATATGGCATTAGTAAAATTATAACAAAAGAGAACTCGAAATTAATGCTTCAGTCCTTAGTTAATTTTTTAAAATTCTCAGGATACAAAGGCTTAATGATTTTATTCGATGAAGCCGAACAATATTACTCAATCATTAGGAAATCAGACCTTCAGCAAGCCCACAACAATTTATTGGCTCTAATAAATAACATAGAATCCTTAAGCGGGCTGATTTTAATATATGCAACCACTCCAGACTTTTTTATTGACGAAAAATATGGCATCCAAAGATATGGTGCCTTAGCCGGGCGTATTGGAAAACCAGAAGAAAATCGTCCCCCAAGAGCTATGGATATAATCTGGAATTTGGATGTAGTAAAGTTTGAAAAAGAGCAATATTTTGAGGTTAGCAAAAAAATCCGGGATATTTATGGTCGTGCTTATCCTGATACTGCAGATAAATTACCAGATGATGCTGAATTAATGGAAAGAGTGGAAGAATTATATGGTAAGAATCATTCAATGTCACAAATGAGGTTTTGGAGATTATTTGTGATAGCCATAATTAATATCCTCATAGATCATGTTGAGGGGACTTTAAGGACAACTGATGAGATAACAAATGAAATAATAAGAAAATTAAAAGAGGATGATTTATGAACATAAATAAAAGACAAGCTCTTAGGTGCATAGAATCGTTAAGAAAGGGTATACCTCCGGAAGGATTTATTCGTTATTTTACAGTAGGTAGAAAAACTGAGATTGAAGATTTGAAAATGCGTTTAGAATCGGAAGATAGTACGGCTCTACTATTAAAAGCTAACTATGGTTCTGGAAAAACTCATCTTTTAAAGTTTATAAAAGAAGAAGCGTTAGACATAGGTTATGCCGTAAGTTATGTCATTGTAGATTCCAACAGTGAAGTTAGATTTAACAGGATGGACCAGATATTTGGGGCTGTATGCAGAAATATAGAAATTCCCTATGTAGAGGGCAAAGGGATTAGAATTTTTTTTGATTTTATTGTTAATTCTTTAAAAATAAACCATAAACTGTATAGAGCTATATCAAACGACTGGACGTGGGAATATAACGAACTATTCGATTCTCCAGCCATGCTTATTGCACTCAGAGCATGGAGAACAGGTAGAGAAGAGATTAAATCTTTAATCGAAGATTGGTTTTATAATCCTTGGAACTATTATAATCGAAGGAAAGAGTTATACAAAAAATTGATAGGCGATTTATATAAATATTTTCGAGATGATAGACCAGAGTATATTTTCTATAATGAAGGTATATTCAGCTTCAATATCAAAGGACATGAACAAAGCTGGGCTGCGCTACGAGATTTTAATAAATTAGCTAAAGAATCAGGATTAGAGGGATTAATTCTGCTTTTTGACGAGTACGAAGACGTTATAAGTAATTTGAAGAGGATAAATTATCAGGAAGCGGCATTCTGGAATTTGTTTAAATTTTATAGAAGTAAAGATTTTTCTGGTAAGGCATTTTTTGCTGTTACCCCTGATTTTTATGAAAAGTGCAAAAGTCTTTTAATTAGTAAACAGAGGACAGAATTTGATTTAAACATGTTAAAGAAATTACCAACCTACGAAATGACCCCACTGGGTCCAGATGAATTAGAAGAATTAGCATTAAGGATATTAGAGGTTCATGGCAAAGCATATGGATGGGAACCAGATTGTATAATGAAAGCCAGACAACTTAGTTTTATCGTAAGAGATGCAGCCTCGAAACCTATCCCAGACCGGGTTAGATATACGATTACTACCATTGTAAAATGCCTTGATAATCTTTATGAAGATTGGGTAGAAAATGCGCCCAGAGAATATTAAGCGAGTTGGGGAAGCATTCTTTGGAAAGTTCAATAACTTAAAAGATGTTCAAAAAAAAGCCTTTGAACCTATATTAACTGGGAAAAATGCTATTATTATATCAGCAACAGGATCCGGAAAGACCGAAGCTGCAATAGCTCCGCTTATTGCCAGGTATTTTGATTCAACAATCAAGAAATCTTATCCTTTTCTGCTCTATATCACTCCTACAAAAGCGTTAGTGAATGATATTGAAAAGAGATTAGAGCCTCCTTTGAGCAGTCTAGGGTTAAGGCTAGGAATTAGGCATGGAGACAGAAATGATTTAACTAAAAAGAACAAACCAAATATACTTATTACAACACCAGAATCTCTTGATGTAAGTTTATTTGAAAAAGATTTTATTTTAAATTATGTAAAAGCTTTAATCCTTGACGAAATTCATTTTTTATATAATACCCAAAGGGGTTTACATCTAGCAATATTATTAAACAGATTAAGAAATCAATTGAATTCTGAATTTCAATGGGTAGCATTATCTGCAACAATTGCGGATCCAGATAATTATGTCGAATTTTTTTTCCCTTATTGTGATGCTAATTCAGTCATCAAGATAAATTCAACAACGAAAAGAGAAATTGAGGCATTAATATGCGCTGTGAAAAAGCCTACAAATCTTTTTAGCAAGATTTTCTTAAGTAATTATAAAGAAAAAGTATTAGCTTTTACGAACAGCAGAAAGACATGCGAAGGATTGGCAAACGATTTAAAGGAAATAGATATTTTAAGGGATCGAGTATTTTGCCATTATTCTTCTTTATCTCCGGAAATAAGGCATAGAGTAGAAAAGGAGTTTTACAAGAGAGATAGCGCATTATGCATTGCTACAAGTACTCTCGAGCTAGGAATTGATATAGGTAATATCAACTGTATTGTTTTATGGGACGTTCCCCCAAGTGTTGAATCTTTTCTTCAAAGAATTGGAAGAGGAAACAGGAAAGAAAAAAAGATAAGGGTGATCTGCGCAATTCCAGAATATTCTAAAAATAAATTATTATCAGCTTTGAAATATTTATCTTTATGCATTTTATCTTCAAGAGGTTACTTGGCTCCTAAAAAGCCTTTTAAATTATATAGCCCTATCGTTCAGCAATGTTTAAATATAATTGCATCTAATGGTGGATCATACATTCCAAAAAAGGAATTGTATGATTCCTTTAAAGTTTTTTCCTATGTAAAAGAAAGCGATTTCTATAACATTTTGGATAACTTATCTGAAAAGGGCTATCTAAAGAAGCACAGTTTTTATGATAGATATGGAGCAGGTGAAAAATTACATGATTTGGAAGATAGCTTTGAAATCTTTGGAAATATTGCAAGACCTAAAAAAGAAATTATCCTTAAACAAGAGGATATGCCTCTTGGCTATATACCAAATGATAATATTTATAGAATTAAAAAAGGCGATCAGATTCTATTTTCTGGAAAAGTATGGGAAGTATCGGATATAAAAAAATCTGCGATAGATTTAAAACCCGCATCAAATATAAATAATAACAGATTCGTTGATATCAGTTATAAAAGCGATATGGCTATTAGTGAACCATATATAGTTGATTATATTTGGAGATTTATTCACGATGATAATATTTTAGAACTCGATGATATAAATATTCACAAAAATTTACGATCTCTTTTAGACGATTTTATAAAATTCATTAAAAATAATTTTAATGTGCAAAATATTCCTTACATAAAAATAAATGACAGATTTATCTATTTTACCTTTGCTGGTGAAATAATAAACCATGTCCTTTCTTATTATGGCAATAATGAAGAAAGTAAAAATATAGGTAACGATATTGTTTTTGTCTCGCGCAAAGAGATAAATTGGGCGGAATTACCTAAGATATTAAAAAATTGTGAAGATGATATTTTTAACTATTTATTTTATAGGTTAGAACTTAATATATATCAAAAATTGCTGCCCGAATATATTCTGAAATTAGAATTATTAGAGTTATGGAAAAGAGATTTATCAATTACGGACATTATTAAAAGGTTAGAAAAATCTGAACCTAAACTTATTAAAAATAATGAATATGAATATCTTAAGAAGATCACAGCTGAAGGTTAGCTTTCTGTAATTTAAATAAATATTATCACGAAAGTTAAAAAATCATTCAAAAAGAGGCCGCGCAAAATTCGGGTTGCTAATTGGTCACAGCAATTTCTTTACACGATAGACCTAAAATTGGGTCATCCATTACTTACTTATTTTACCCCCTTAAGGTCTTCAAGCTTTGTTTCCTCCACCACCCGCATAAAATCATCTGTAAACCATTCCAGCATCGCCTTCAAGGGTAATCCACCAGCAAAAACGACGTTAGTATTTTATCCAGTAATGCACTTAATCTCTTTAAACCATTTTAATTAGAAACTTCCTTTATTGCAGTTAGGTCTTTAAAAGGAAAGTTTACGATGGCTCATCCTCCTAGATCAAATTTGCGAACATTTTTATACAGCAGCTAGATAAAAGGAAATGAATTTTCAAGCGTTAAAAAATAGAAATATAGAAGGTGTCTCCATTTTTTTTCCCACCATTTTTTTTCCTATTTTTTTGCCATTTTTTCTCTTTTTTTTGAACCTTTTTCCGTTGCTAATCGTATCTAATAAAGGTAAGATTTAGCTAAGCAAAACCAGATAATTAACGAGATAACTAAATGGACGCAAACAAAATTCCGTTAAAATTAGCGCCAACCAAAACTAAAACCAAAAGGAGGCATGGGATGCGCAAGCAAATCATTTTTGCCCTGGTGGCTCTGATGGCTATAATGTCTATTATGAGCTGCAAAGCCACAAAAGCTAAGGAAGGTGCACCGTTAATCCCGCGGCGGGTTCTTTTTGGCAACCCGGATAAAACCTCGCTGCAAATCAGCCCCGACGGCCGGTACATCAGCTACCTGGCACCGGTCAACAACGTGCTCAACGTCTGGGTGGCACCGGCCGAGGCTCCAGAAAAAGCTGAGCCGGTCACCAGAGACACCGGCCGCGGCATCCGCACCTACTTCTGGGCTTACACCAACCAGCACATCCTCTACCTGCAGGACCTCGGCGGCGACGAAAACTGGCAGGTGCACGCGGTGGACATCAGCACCAAAGAAGACAGAAATCTCACGCCCTTTGAAGAAATCCCCGGGCCCGACGGAAAACCAATCCTCCTGCCCAACGGCAAGCCGCTGCGCCCCCAGGCTCAGATTCAGGAAGTAAGCCACAAGTTCCCCGGCGAAATCCTCATCGGCCTCAACAACCGCAACCCGCAGTTTCATGACCTCTACCGGCTTAACATCCTGACCGGCGACCTGAAGCTCGTCCAGAAAAACGACGGCTTCCTCGGCTTTCAGACCGACGACGACTACAACGTCCGCTTCGCTGCCCAGATGACTCCTGACGGCGGACTGGTCTTCCTCAGCCCGGACGGCAAGGGCGGCTGGAAGCCGTTTGACCAGGTGCCGATGGAAGATATGATGACCACCAGCCCCGTGGGCTTTGATAAAACAGGAAACGTACTTTACATGATAGACAGCCGCGGCCGCGACACCGCCGCCCTGGTCTCGGTGGATTTAAAGACAGGCGAGAAAAAACTAATCTTTGAACACCCGAAAGCCGACGTCAGCCGCATCATGATGCATCCGGTGGAAAAGAAAGTGGAAGCCGTGGCCGTGGAATACCTGCGCACCGAATGGACCGTGCTGGACGATTCGGTAAAGCAGGACCTGGATTACCTCAAAACGGTTTGCGACGGAGACGTCAACGTTATCAGCCGCACCCTGGACGATAAAGTCTGGGCCGTGTCCTACCTGGTTGATGATGGCCCCGTGCGCTTTTATCTTTACGACCGCTCGAGCAGGCAGGCCAGGTTTATGTTCACCAACCGGAAGGAGCTGGAAGGCGTGAAGCTTTCCAAGATGCATCCGGTGGTCATCAAGTCGCGCGATGGACTGGAGCTGGTCAGCTACCTGACTCTGCCTTACTGGGAAGACCCGGACCACGATGGCCGGCCGACCAGACCGCTGCCTATGGTACTTTTCGTTCACGGCGGGCCCTGGGGCCGCGATTCCTGGGGCTTGAATTCCGTCCACCAGTGGCTGGCCAACCGCGGTTATGCCGTGCTCAGCGTTAATTTCCGCGGCTCAACTGGCTTCGGCAAAAAATTCATCAACGCCGGCAACCTGGAATGGGCTGGCAAGATGCATGATGACCTGATTGACGCCGTCAACTGGGCGGTGGAGAACAAGATTGCCGATAAAAACAAAGTGGCCATCATTGGTGGAAGCTACGGTGGTTATGCCACGCTGGTGGGCCTGACCTTTACGCCCGATGTTTTTGCCTGCGGTGTGGATGTGGTTGGACCGTCTAACCTGAGAACGCTGCTGGAGACCATCCCGCCCTACTGGAAGCCCCAGTTTGAGATGTTTGCCACCCGCGTTGGTGACCCCAGAACAGAAGAGGGCCGCAAGCTGCTGGAAGAGCGCTCGCCGCTTACTCACGTGGACAGGATTAAAAAGCCTCTGCTCATTGGACAGGGAGCCAACGACCCGCGGGTCAAGCAGGCTGAGTCGGACCAGATTGTTAAGGCCATGCAGGGGAAAAACATACCGGTGACTTACTTGCTTTATCCTGATGAGGGCCACGGCTTTGCCAGACCGGAAAACATGCTGTCGTTCTACACGGTGACGGAGCTTTTCCTCGCTAAATACCTGGGCGGCAGGGCGCAGGAAATCGGCGAGGATTTAAAAGGCTCGAGCATTACTGTGCCGCAGGGTGCTGACCAGATACCGGGCTTGAAAGAGGCGCTGGCGGCGCTACATAGCAAATAGATGATTAAATAGCTGAACAACACAAACAGCTGAATAAATAGCTGAACAGGGGAGAAGCCCGGCAGCTGGAAGCAGAGCCGAGCAGTGGTACACGTTGAGGAAGCAGGTGTGTGGTAGCTCGTGGCAGTGGCGTATATTTATGGCGGCGGCTTAATTGGTCTGGCTTTGCTGATGGCTTATTTGCGCCCTTTTGGTTTGCTTGGCGAGTTCGGCGCAATGGAGTTTTCTGGGATGGGTAATATTTTTAAGCGCTGAAGGAGTATATTGGCAAGAACTGAAATAACTTTTTTTATAGTTTTGATGCCTGTGCGCTTTCAACTTGACATCAAATAACTCTCAAATTTTTCATTTTTAGCAAAGGGGATAAATAAATTCAATGCCATGGTTCACCCTTGAACAATCGCAATTGAAAAGGCACTCCTTATAAAAGGTTTGCATTAATTAAATTTATAAGGAAGGGGATGGATCATGGCAAAAACAAATATTTTTAAGAGTTTTGTGATCTTATTTCTTCTGTTGTTTTCTTTATCCAACGTGCCTCGGCCCCAAGAGATCACTTTAAAATTGGTTGCCGAACCAGCTAAATATGAAGGGAAATGTCCAGCAACCATAAACTTTAAGGGAAGAATTATTGTTTCAAGTGGCTGTCGCGTTCAGTATCAATTCATCAGAAGCGATGGCGCAACCTCAGCTATAAAAGAAGAAATATTCGACACCGCCGGTTGGAAAGATGTAAGCACTAGCTGGACTCTAAACACTGACTATAGCGGATGGGTATTATTAAGGGTCATTTCACCTCAACAAAAAGAATCTGAGAAAGCCTTTTTTAAGATTACATGTAAAGAATTGTCCAAACCAGCATTGAGAGGAATTACTTCTCAGCCAATGGTACCAATAATCCCATCGGCTTCATATGATGATTCAAATGAACCCGACGTCCAGGATGGTAAGGATTTCAGTAAAGTAAAAATTTTATGTCCAAAGGGTGAAGACTCTATTGGAGTTGAGGTCAATTTTTATGCCAACCCGTCTTTGAGTGAATTCTTTCTATATTTTAGTATTGATGAGGACTCCGAAGCTGAGGTATTAATTCGCTGCTTAAGTAACAAATTTGAAATAGCAAAAGAAACTGGTTCTGGTATGTTTACAAATGTAATATTTAGTGGGATACCAGCTATTGCCGATAATTCTTATTCAATAAAATTTCCCTATAGCCAAATCTTTGGGACCCTGGACACAGTTAATCTATGGCTTTATGCCATGGATGGACAGGACCGGATTCCAGATAAAGGTCAACTTGAATATATCCGTTCTCGGTGCACCCTTAAGTTATTCAGATCTCATCCCGTAAAGGAAGCGACACCTATAAAGGATGACGACGGAGACGGACTTGATGATAATTATGAAGATTCTCTTTTATATAAATTCCGTCCTTACTTCCTATTTTCTAAAGACTTGGTTGAAGGCCATTCAACTGAGGAGCATTATAATCCCACGGATGCTTTTTGGTACTTAAAACAATCCGAACTATTGGCTGGAGGTACCGAAGATTCTCCTGTAATATTAAATAATGATATTTTGACTAAAGATCCCATGCGCCTTATTCAGGTATACAAAAATGATAGTGCTTATGGTTGGAGTGATATAACTAAAACTTATAAGAAAACGTATTACCATATAAATCCGTTGGCAGAAGCTCACGGAGTCGGGCACGATCCAGGTAGGCATGGCCAGTCGTGGCGAGAGATTCTTCTGCGAAAGAATGTTGGACTTTATGGGCATGTCGTTCGGGCTAACAGAAACTATAATAGAGGCGAGATCCAAAGAGAGGATGAAACCTATGATTACATTAAAATAGAGTATTGGCAGTTCTTCGGCTATAATAATGCTAATGCGATACTGGATGCAGGGGATCATGAAGGGGACTGGGCAACAATTCAATTACTTTACAACCCTGCCCAAGATAAAATCGTGAAAGTGTTTCATTATGCCCATGGTGATGAAATTCAGTTTGATATGACGATAGATGGAATAGAGTCAACGTTAGTAAATAAAGAATGGGGAAGATACAAAGAATATTGGGGGCCAAACCATAATAAAAGTTTTGATCAGGCAGGCGTCACCGCTCAAAACAATACTGTTAGATTTTATCTTGATCCACAGACTAATGAATATACTCATCCAGTGGTTTACATAGAATATGGGACCCATGAATTCTGGCCGACTGAACATGGAGCTTATCGTGCATACTGGCAGGGCCTAGAAATCGGACAAGCTCCACCACATAAAGGAGATGATGTCAATCACCGATACCTTACAGAAGCACCGCTTAACCTTGGGGAAGTTGAGGGCATAAGATTTCCCAATATTGCTGCAGAGATAATATTAAAATTCAATGGCTTTTGGGGAACTTATAACCATAAAAATACCCCTCCCCATGGGCCTCCACTTCATACCGAATGGACCTGGCCAGCAAAAAGTAAAATCCGGCCTTATTTGACCGGGCAACTAGAAAACTGATTTTTAAAAACTTTTCTACCATGTTTTTATGAAATAACAGCAATAATGAAAGGAATATTTTAGCCACTGCCAGGTTTGGTTTGGTCAAGTTTTGTTCGCGGTCTGGCCATCGTAACCTCTCCATTTTTTCAAAATTGGCTAAAAAGGGAAAGTTTGGCCAAGCGGGGGAAATTAAGCACAAAAAAATAAAAAAAATTTTTTAAAAAGTAGTTGACAAATGGCATAAAATATCTTATATTGTAAACCGATAGAAGGGAAAATGACACCCACCAGCGAAAAACCCGGGTTAGACCCAACCTTCCCCCTAAGGTTGAGAGCAGCCCGTTTAAAGGCCGGCCTTAGCCTCGAGGACCTGGCTCAAAAGCTCGGGGGAATAGTTACCAGACAGGCCATCGCCAAGTACGAAAAAGGCCTGAGCAGCCCATCCCCCGAGGTTCTGGAACACCTCCTCCAGGTCCTCGAGATCCCTCCTTCGCCTGACATTCCGGAAGAAATTCCCGAGGAACCAGAAGAATTCAGGGAAATGGTCAAGGCCTTCCGGCCCAAGAAAGCAGGCCCTGTCTTGGTAGAAAAGAGTCAATTCGGGATTTATGACATCAGCCCTTATGCTTGTACTACGGCTCCGAAGGAATTGCCCCAAACTCCAGCCGCCCGCGCCTTTCGACTGCAACAGGCCTGGGCAGATTACTCGCCGGAAGAGGAAGTTGAGCTCCGGCCCGAACCGCGTCTTCCCAAAAAGCAGGCCCTGGCTCTGAAGGTAACGCTCGCCGAAAAAATGAAAAACTACCTCTGGCTGGAAAGGCTTCTGCGTCAGGAAAAACTGTTTAACCCAGCGCTGCAGGAGAAAATTAAAGATGAAGCCAGTGCAGAAAAGGCCGCCGAAGAGCTGCGGCAACGATGGGACCTGGGCACCGGCTCGGTGGTCAACCTGCTTACCTTCCTGGAAGAGCAGGGCATTAAGACGTTCAAGTTGGAAGGTCCAGAAAAATTTGAGAGCCTGTCTGGCTTCTACCGCGGACAGCCGTTCATCGCCGTGGAGAAGAGTCTGCCGGTGGACAGGATGAGGTTTAAAACCGCGGCTGAGCTGGCTCAGGTTTTGTTTGGTTTTTCCAGCGAGGCGGAAATAATCAGGCTTTACAACCGTTTTGCCGCGGCCTTTCTGCTGCCGGCGAAAATACTGGAAGAGTACTTCCTGCCGGCTGGCCGCAAGATTGCCTTTAGCGAGCTGGCCGAGCTGAAATTGAGGTACGGAATTTCTCTCCAGGCCATCATGCGCCGGGCTCTGGACCTGGAGCTGGTTACTGAAAGGCGCTTCCGCTCTTTTCGGGAGATGATGAACGAGAAAGGCTGGTTGTGGAAAGAGCCGGTGGAATATCCGGGAGAGGAAGACCCGAGCAGGTTCAGGCGGCTGCTGCACTATGCCGTAAGCTCGGAAATCCTGGACTTCAACCAGGCTGCGGCCCTGGCTGAAATCACGCCAGAGCAGTTGAAGAGGGAGATGGGAGAAATTTTTTGAGTGAGTGGTGGGGAAGGGCGCGATGAATGGGGATAGTGGAGAGGCGTTGGATGTGCGTGGAGTGGGCGTAAAGTGTGCTTGGAATGGGCGTGGGATGGGATATAAAAATGATAAAAAGTAAATAAAAAAGTGGGGGAAATGAAGGAAGAAAAGGCAAAAGAAAAGTAAAGCACAGAAAAAACAAAGCGGGGATAAAAAGTTAAACGTTGAAGTAAGTAAGCTTTGGAAAAAATGATGGGAATAAAGCCGAAAACGAAGAAAAATTAATCAACGGAATTAATGAACCGAAAAGGTTAAAGCAAGAAAAAGCAAGGAAAGAAAAAAGGAGATTGAGAGATAGGCCAAACAGGGTAATCAAAAGGTGAACAGGCAAAAGGGCCAAGGGTGGTTGTAAGCAATATTTAAACGGAGGGTTGATGATGGGAACTTTAATCCATCAGATGAAGATTCCACCGTAGTTTAAAAGTCCCGACTCTGTTCTCCTGGATTTTTAAACTTACACTTTTTAAAGGAGAAAACACCATGGAAAGGGCTGTTAATCTTTATCTTCGGGGAATGGAATTCGGAGAGCCTCAGGTTTATGAGGACATGGTTCTTTTCCCCATCCGGTCCAAGCTTAACCCGGGCCCCGACTATATTACGCTCTCAGAAGCTCTGGAGCAGGAGGTGCTGGAAGTAAGTGAGGTGAGTGAGGGCGGGTCGGTACCCGAGCTCAAGGCCACTAACAAAGGCCAGAAGCCGGCTCTGATGATTGACGGCGAAGAGCTTAAGGGAGCCAAGCAGAACCGGGTGCTTAACACTACCATCATTGTGGCACCAGGAACCACCGTGGTTATTCCGGTAAGCTGCGTGGAGGCCCACCGCTGGCACGGTGATACTCTGAGCATGGGAAAATCCGACCATGTCATGGCTCATTTCCTGCGGACGAAAAAAATGGAGCAGGTTAACCGCAACCTGGAACAAAACCGCAGCTTCCGGGCCAATCAGCAGGAAATCTGGGCTGACATAGACATCATGGCTTACAGGTTGCACGTTGAGTCTCCGACTTCGGCCATGAGTGACATTTACGAGGCCCGAGCTAAGGACCTGGAAGACTACCTGAAAGGCTTCAGCCTGGTGGAAGGTCAGAAAGGACTCCTGGTTTTTATCAGCGGCCAGCCACTCGGTCTGGAGTTTATTTCCCGGGAAAAAGCCTTCAGCCGACTTTACCAGAAACTGCTCAAAAGCCATGTACTGGAGGCCGTGAGCCTGAAGTATGAAAAGCCGATGAAGCGAAGGATGAAAAAGAGCGCGACTAAAGAAAACAAGCAGAAAAATGATGCTGATAAACGGAAACACGAAGCCATTCCAGGAATGGACCAGGCCAGGGCTTTTGTGGAAGAAGCGTTAGGCGCCCAGGAAAAAAGGTATCCATCAATAGGCATGGGTTATTCCTGCCGCTACCTGGGAAGCAAGGTGGTTGGGGCCGCGCTGGAAGTGGATGGTTCGGTACCTCATCTGGCCTTTTTTGCCACGGATGGAACCAGGGGTAAAAATAAGAGCGAAGAGGAAAATTATCCCCGTCTCCGCCTCAGGAGAAATTATCTGTTTGAGGAGTAAAAAAGGGCAGCCTTTTAAGTTGAACAGATTTTCTCTGCCAGCAGGATGGGAACCAGGTTTCCATAAGGGGGATTAAAAGGGGGAGGCCAGCCCGCCAGCCCCCGGGTCTCGGGACTCGGGGGCTGAACTGGCCTTTATCGTTGCCGGTAAAAAAATCAGGGGAAAATTCTAATGAGCACCACTCCGTGCGGAGCAACCTGAGCTTCAAAATAATTGCTGAAATTTCCCAGGTCTTTCTGCCGCCAGAGGTCACGCACCCGGTATGGACCACTGCCGAGCCCCAGGGCTGAAAAATCAATTCTGACCATTCTGGGTTCGTAGGGATCAAGATTAAACAGACCGACTGCTCTGGAGCCATCTTCCATTTCTTTAGCCCAGACTTCGTAATCATCGCCTTTGGTGATCCTATCACCCTGACGCCCGAGCGGGTCCTGGTCCACTTCCAGAACTTCGGCGTTGGTCAGAAGGTTCAGGGTGAAGTCGTCAATCTGTTCAATGGGACAGCCGATGAGAAGCGGGGCGGAAAGCAGGCACCAGAGGCTGATGTGGGTGTACTGCTCATCCGGGGTGAGACGGGAGGGACGGAGCTGCGGACCCCAGCCTACCTTGCCCACTACCAGCATATCCGGGTCGTTCCAGTGTCCGGGCCCGGCGTATTTGGACAGGCCAGCCTGGCCAAACCCAATTCCGGCCATGCTGGACCAACTATCTTCAATGTCGCCGGTGGTGCGCCAGAGGTTGCCACCGACGCTTTCGCCCCATTCCCAGGGTTTTTGCACACCCCAGTTGCAGATGCTGAAGACGATATCGCGAGGAGCGCGCTTGATGGCATCGCCAAATAATTTGTAAG
>Ga0272448_1002073_pt1 | contig 25891 bp, 14 predicted proteins | sample YNPCB0191_FD_202220 | JGI IMG/M metagenome (GOLD analysis project Ga0272448, IMG submission 202220) | Hot spring sediment microbial communities from Yellowstone National Park, WY, United States - YNP-CB-019-1 | ecosystem: Environmental > Aquatic > Thermal springs > Hot (42-90C) > Sediment... | reverse complement strand
GGGTACGGGAAGACTCGCCAGGAACCGGAGCCAGATCCGACCATGCTTCCGCCAGACCGGTGTGACCGGCCTCCGCAACGGCAACGAGCCCAAGCGGCAGGGCAGGCGACTGCTCACACGCCGGCCGAACGGGACTCGGCGGCGGGCTGGCGGGCTCCCGGGGGATGTTTCGACAGAACGCGCACGGAACAACGGGACGCTGCCGCATGCAACAGTCCTTGCCGCAACGTGGCGCTGCCGCGAGAGGCCGCGCGTGACTGCAAGTCTTCACGGCCGTTTTGACCGGGCGATTTGCCGGACAGGAGCGCGCACCGCACATCCGCAACGGAAGCGGTTGGGCCACGAGCATCACGATGGCAACGAGCCGCAGCAGCATCGTAAACCATTATAACATCGGCTGGAGACCAGTCAAAGACTTTTACACGAGCAGCCGCCCGCCGCGCGGGGGCCGCGGTGGCGCCGACCCTCGCGTGCAAACGCCCCTGCCACCTGTCGCCGGCGGCTCTGACGCCTGTCTAACGAAGGCCGGGGTAGTCGCCGAGCCCGGCCAACCGTTTACATGCAAACGGCGCGACGGGGTGGGCACAATCGATGGCGACCGGCAGCCTGCCGGCCAAGATAGCGGCAATACAAACTCGCCACAAGGTAGCCGGAACCCGTTGACATGAGCGATCTTATCTTGTTATCCTATTGTCTTAACGAAGGTTACGTCAGGAATGCGACCCACGTTCACCGGCGATCGGTAGCGCGATCGCACGGTCTTTTCGCCCTTGCGGGGCCGGAAACTGTTGACAAGGCCGACGCCTGTCACGAATATACGGTGCTTGGCCGGTTACGGCTGGCATGACGTGGCGGCCGATCCCCGAACAGGACGCCCACACGCGACGTAAGGAATGAGGCGTCCTTCGGCACAGCCCCGGCCGGCGCTCCGGCAATCCGTGCCAGGCGTACCCGGATTTCTTTCGATCGAGGATGGAACCCAGGTAAGCTCAGTCCAAACGGCGACGGCTATACGGAAAGGAACAGATCAGGTCATGATTCAGGTGAAGAATCTCACCAAGTACTACGGCCCGCTATTGGCGGTGGACAACATCTCGTTTCGGGTCGAGGAAGGGGAGATCGTGGGCTTCCTCGGCCCGAACGGGGCGGGCAAGAGCACGACGCTGCGAATCCTGACGTGCTATCAGCCCGCCACGAGCGGGTCGGCCACGATCGCCGGCTATGACGTCTTCACGCAGTCGATGGATGTCCGTCGGCATATCGGCTACCTGCCGGAGTCCGTCCCGCTGTATCCGGAGATGCGGGTCCGCGAGTACCTGAACTTCCGCGGCAAGCTCCGGGGCATGGACCGGTCCGCACGGGAAGCCGCCATCCGGAACGTGTCCGATCGCTGCTGGCTGGGCGAGTTCATCGACCGGCCGATCGGCCAGGTCTCCAAGGGGATGAGGCAGCGGGTCGGCCTGGCCGACGCGCTGCTGCACGACCCGAAGATCCTTGTGCTCGACGAGCCGACGATCGGGCTCGACCCGACCCAGATTCGCGAGACGCGAAACCTCGTCAAGGAGCTCGCGAAGCGCCACACCGTCATCCTCAGCTCGCACATCCTGCCGGAGGTGGAGGCCACCTGCGAGCGGATCATCATCATCGCGCGGGGCCGGATTGTGGCATCCGGTTCGCCGGCCGAACTGCGGGAGAGGATCGCGGGGGCCTCGCGTCTGATCGCCGAAATCCGCGGGCCGCAACAGGAAGTGGAGTCGGCGGTGCGGGCCGTCGAGGGCGTCCGCAAGGTGGACTGCACGCTTCGCGACGGATGGAACCGACTGGCGATCGACACGATGCAGGGTAAGGATCCGCGCGAGCACATCGCCAGGCTGGCCGCCAGACATGACTGGCCCCTGCGCGAGATCCGCCTCGAATCGGGCAGCCTCGAGGAGTTCTTCGTACAGATCACGGCGAAACAGCACGCCGGCGAAGATGCATAACCCACAAAGGTCAAACGGCTTGGAATCGCAGGAGAACAGTCGTCATGCGAAATGTTGCACCGTTAACCCAGCGCGAGCTGGCCGCCTCGTTCCTCTCTCCGATCGCATACGTGGTCGGGTGCGTGTTCCTGCTGTTCACGGGTTACTACTTCGTCACGCAGGTCCTCGTGCCGGGGAATGAGGCGTCGATGCGGCCGCTCTTTGCGGCCATGACCGGCATCCTCGTGTTCGCCGTCCCGCTGCTGACGATGCGGGCCGTCGCGGAGGAATTCAGCACCGGGACGATCGAGACGCTGATGACCGCCCCGGTGACGGACGCCGAGGTGATTCTCGGCAAGTTCTTCGGCGTGCTGGCGCTGTACGCGGCCATGCTGGCGACGACGATCCCGCACCTGCTCATGATGATGGCCTACAGCCAGCCGCAACTGGGCGTGGTGCTTTTCAGCTACGTGGGCATGCTCCTGATCGGGGCGCTGTACATCTCGGTCGGGCTGTTCGCGAGCTGCTGCACGCGGCACCAGCTCCTGGCGGCGGTGATCGGGATGGGCATCCTGTCGATCTTCACGTTCCTCGTGGACTATTTCGCGGACTTCGCGGGGCCGAAGGTGCGGGGCGTCCTCATGTACGTCAACGTCCCGGCCCATTTCGACGAGTTCACGAAGGGCATTCTCGATACGAAGTCCCTGGTGTTCTTCGTCAGCACGACGGTGTTCTTTCTGTTCCTGGCCACCAAGGTGTTGGAGTCCAAGCGATGGCGGTAAACAAGCAGTCGCAGGTGTCCCCTTCGGGCGGTGACAAATCGGCGCTGGCGGCGGCGCGCGGCCGCCGGCTCTTCTTCGGCGCGAACGTGGCGCTCATGACGCTGATCGCCGCGCTCCTGGTGATCTTCATCAACTGGATCGCACACGCGCAGTACAAGCGGATCGACGTGGCGAACACGGGCCTGTACGGCCTCTCCGACCGGACGAAGAAGATCCTGAACGACTGCCCGGCGAAGGAGATCACGTTCACGGCCGTGTACACCTCGACGGACAAGGAGAAGGACCGCGAGAAGTACCTGCCGCGGGTCCGCGACCTGTTCGAGGAGATGGAGGCGTACAGCCCGAAGGTCAAGGTCCAGTACGTCAGCGACGACGACCAGAAACGCGAGTTGATCGCCCGCATCCAGAAGAAGTTCAGCGGCAAGAGCCAGGACTACCAGGCGCTGGTCGATCTGACCAAGGCCAAATGGGCCGACCTCACCGCGTGGATTCAGCAGACCACGCAGCAGTACGACCGGCTTACGAACGATAAACGCTGGCTCTCCGGCTTCCTGACCTTCACGAAGATCTCGAACGAGCTGGCCCGCGACCTCGAGGAGCTGCAGCAGACCCAGCGGGAAGTCGACGAGGCGATCGGCGGCGTCGGCCTGCCCCGTTACGAGCAGGCCAAGCAGAAAATCGAGCAGTTCAACAACAAGATCAAGGGCCACCTGGAAGAGGCCCAGACCTGGTTCGGCGACCTGCAGAAGAGCGAGGAGACGCTGAGCAACCCGCAGTGCGCGTTCGCCACGCAGACGACCGCGAAGCTCGCCGAGCTCAAGACGCTCCTGGCCGGCCTGCGCAGCGCCGTCGGAGACCCGAAGGACGAGGCCGTCCCCGACGACCCCAAGCCGGCGCTTCAGGCCTTTTCGCGTCAGGCGGCCAAGCTCTCGCAATGGCTCAGCCAGGAAGTCACCCGCGTGGACGAATTCGCCAACGCGAACAAGGTGGTCAGCAGCCACTACATGTGGGCGGTCAAGATCAACCCGATCATGCAGATCGAGCTGACGGAAATCCTCGCCCTCACCCAGCGCGACCTCGCCCAGCTCGACCAGCAGATCCGGCGCATCCTGGATACCGACCAGCCCAAGGACGTCCTCCAGAACGCCGTTCGCCAGCTCCGCCGGGCCAGCGTGAACATCACCCAGAACCTCACCGCCTGGGACCAGAGCATCCGCCAGTTCCTCCAGGACTGGCAGAAGATCGACGAGCCGAGCCGGGCGGTCCTCGCCGCCGTCAAGAAGGGCGATGCGTTCAAGAAGCCGCTCGACGACATCAAGGAGATCGACACGAAGCTCAAGGCCCTCCCGGAACTGAAGATGGCCGACACGGCCAACAAGTTCGAGGGCGACAACCTCGTCGTCGTCGAGACGCCCGACCAGGTGGAGGTCGTGGATTTCGATCAGGTCTGGCCGAAGGCCGACACGTTCGGACCGACCGCGGCGAGCGAGGATGAGACTATCGAGCGCCGCGTCTTCAACGGCGACGCCGCCATCTCCGCGGCAATCCTGGCGCTCGGGCACAAGGAGCCGTTTGCGACCGTGGTGCTTACGTCGTTCGAGGTCTCGCCCCCGCCGCAGATGCAGCAGATGAACCAGCCCCGCACCGGCCGCATCCCCAGCAACGATCTGAACAAGCTCAAGGAGCGGCTCGAGCAGTCCAACTTCAAGGTCAAGAACTGGAACCTGGCCACGGACGAGAAGGCCCCCGATCCGGAAGCGGACGTGCGGCTGTTTGAGCTCGCCGCGGACCTGGCCGGCAAGCTCGAGAAGGGCAAGCCCGCCGATCCGGTGCGCGAGGCGTTCAAGGCCAAGGGCGTCGCCCTGGGGCCGAACGCCGAGATCGCCGTCGAACAGGCCGGCACGCGCTGGCGGATCAACGACTCGCCGAGCGTATACATCGTCAGGAAGGAGGCCGACAAGCTCAACGTCTACCGGCCGGTGCCGAACATCTACGTCTTCCTGCCCCCGGCCGACTCGCCGCAGCAGAACCCGTTCCAGCGGATGCCACAGGACCAGAAGACCTTCGGCGACGCGGAACTCGCCAAGGTGCGCAAGGTCCTCGGCGAGGAGAACGCCCGCGGCATCTTCCTCGCGTGCTTCCTGCCGCCGCGGCGATCGTTCTTCGGCTCGCAGCCGTCGAGCTACGGCTACGACAAGTACCTCCGCGACGACTGGGGCATTGACGTGAAGTTCGGCGAGCGCGTCATCCGCGGCGTGCCGGACAAGCAGGACGTCAACCGCTACGGGCTGAGCATCACCCGCTGGAACTGGATGCGTCTCAACTCCTTCGACGAGAAGCACCCGGTCGGGCGGCCGCTGCGTTCGCGGCGCTGCCTCTTCGTGGACGTCTGCCCGGTGCTGCCGGCGTCGAAGGTGCCCGAGAACGTGAAGATCGAGAGCATCCTGGGCGTGCCGGGAACGACCGGTCGCTCCGAGTTCTGGGCCGAGGGCGACATCGAACGGCTCATCGCCCAGATCCGCTCCCCCTCCAGCGACGGGACGGTACTCAAGGGCCCGACGGCCGTCGATCCGCCCTTCACCGTGATCCTCGCCGCGGAGAACACGAAGAACAACAGCCGCATCATCGTCCACGGCGCCGGTCTCGGCGTGGTCGACGATTACATGGGCGAGCGCGTCCCCCGGCTCGGCAAGGAGGAACGGATCTCCTTCGACCCGCCGCCGCGGGAAAACGGCGACCTCTTCGTCAACTGTGCCTACTGGCTGGCGGACCGGCCGGACTTCATCGCCGCCGGGCCCGTCACCGCCCCGCCGATCGAGGCGATCAGCAGCGGCGGGCGCCGGTTCTTGCAGTTTGCCGCGGTCGGGTGGGCCGTACTCGTCCTCCTGGGCGGCGGCGTGATGATGCTGGTGCGGAGGAAGTAGTCGCTATCGACAGGACTCACCACGGAGGCCGCGGAGAACCCGGAGGATCGACCCGGTTCCGCTCTCCGGCGTCCCCGTGCCCTGCGTATGCTCTGTGGTTTGTATAGGAGTCTCGAGCAACCATGAACACGCGGACAACCCTGATTCTGGCCCTGTGTCTGGTCGTCGTCGGTCTGTATCTGGCGTTCGTCGCCAAGCCGTGGAAGGAGGCCCCCAAGGCGCCCGAGGCGCCGAAGCCCCAGGACATCTGGGCGGAGAAGCCCAAGCAGGAGGATGTGCTGCGCGTCGAGGTCGTCTCCTCCCGCGTTCCCAAGCGCGTCTTCGTGAAGCAGGAGGACAAGTGGCTCATCGAAGAGCCCGTCAAGGCGGCCGCCAACAAGTGGCAGATCGATGACATCGTCCGCGAAATCGCCGATCTGAAGTACGTCCGGAAGTATGAAAAGAACGCCAAGGGCCGCCCGTCCGACGCCACGACGGAACTCAACAACCCGCTGTACACCGTCACGCTCAAGGCCAAGGGCGACAAGACCTATACCCTCAAGATCGGCCAGCGGACGCCGACCGGCGGCGACACCTACGTCCAGAAGCCCGACAGCGATGAAATCCTCGTGGCCGACAAGAACCTCCACGAGAAGTTCGCGCGGCGCCTCAGCGACCTCCGCGACAAACGCGTCACGGACTTCAAGACGGAGGAGGCCGTCCGGGTGAAGGTCGCCGGCACGGAGAACTTCGAACTCGTCAAGGCGAACAACGAATGGATGCTCGAGAGCCCCGTGCGCTGCCGCGCCGACAAGACGAAGGCCGACAGCCTTCTCCGCGTCCTGAGCAGCCTGTACGCCCAGGACTTCGTCACGGACAAGCCGGCGAATCTGAATGCGTACGGCCTGGCGGAGCCGCGGCTGACCGCCACCGTCACCATCGAGCACAAGAAGGAACCCGCCAAGAAGCCGGGCGAGCCGACGACGAATCCGGCCGAGACGCAGCCGAGCATCGAGACGCGGACGCTTGTCGTGCAGTTCGGCGGCCCCACCGACTCGAAGGCGGAAAGCTACTTCGCCCGGATCGGCGGCGAGGACCCGGTCTTCACGGTCGCCAAGTCCAGCTTCACGGACGTCTCGCCGAAGCTGATCGACCTGCGCGAGAAGCAGATCGCGAAGCTCGACCCGGTCAAGTGCCGGAAGATCGAGGTGACCCTGCCCACGGAGAGCTTCGTGCTGGAGAAGAAGAACGGCATCTGGAACTACCCGGACGGCACGGTCGCCGAGCCGGCCCTCGTCGAGGACCTCCTCAAGGCCGTCAGAGACCTCAAGGCCGTCTCGTTCGAGAACCGGGAATCCCTCATCGGGGTCAACATCGACCGCCCGCGGGCGCAGGTGGTTGTCACGCAGGAAGGCGAGCCCGCCCCGATCTCCGTGGCGGTCCTCGACAAGACGCCGAGCCAGACGAACACCTACCTCAAGGCGGGCGGAAGCGACGACATCGCCGTCGTCCCCGAGGACAGCGTGGCCCAGCTCCTCGCCGAGCCGATCAGCTACCGCAAACGGGACATGCTCAGCTTCGACCGCAATCTGGCCAACCGCATCGAGATCGTTCGGGGCGATCAGACCGCCCTGCTCTCCAAGGCCAACAACAAATGGTCGATGGTGGCGCCGGTCCACGCCGACGCCGATGCCGATGCCATCCGCGACGCCCTCAGCGACCTGAGCTCCCTGCGGGCGAAGAAGGTCGTCGCCAAGGGCAAGGCCGCCGCCTACGGCCTCGACAAGCCCGACCTCACCGTGACCGTCTCCGTCGAGGCGCCTCGGCCGCCCGCTTCACGGCCCGCCACCACCGCCCCGCACAAGGGCGCTGCGCCCGAATCGCAACCCGCCGGCGCGCCGACCGTCGCCGACCTCCGCCGACTCTGGCGCGAAAATCACCCCGGCGAGCCGCTGCCCAGCGACCTGGCCGAGGGGGACACGGGCGACGAGGACCACGCCGCCACGGCCCCGACCACCGCCGCCGCGCCGACCACTGCGGCCGCCTCGCAACCCGCCCCGCCGCCGAAGCTCTATCGCGTCCGTCTGGCCCGCAAAGGCACCGACGCCTACGCCATGATCGAGGAATCGGACCTTGTGTACCAGATCGACCCGAAGATCTACGAGCACCTCGACGCGGAGATGCGCGACCGCAGCGTCGCGAAGTTCGAGGTGCCGCAGGTAACCTCGCTCGCCCTCATCCGGCCGGACGGCGAGATGGAGTTCACGCAGGTTGACGGAAAGTGGTCCTACCGGCAGGACAACACCGTCACCCTCGACGACCAGAAGATCAAGGACCTGCTCAACGCCATTCGCGATGTCAAGGTCCACCGCTACGTCCGCTACAAGGCGGCGGCCGCGGACCTGGCCGCGTATAAGCTCGATGCCCCCGCCAACCGGATCGTCGTGACGACCTCCGGCGGCAGGAAGGAGCTGCTGATCTCGGCGGACGGCCCGGCGAACGACCGCGACAAGAGCCGCTATGCCACCGTCGTCGGCTCCGACGCGATCTTCCTGCTCAAAGGGGCCGACGTGGACAAGCTCGCGAAGAAGAAGCTCAGCGACTTCACGAAGTCGAACAAACCCGCGGCGGCCGCGCCATCGGGCAGTACCCCCCCGGCCGAGCCCGCAGACGAGTGACGGGCACGCATCGCATACGCATAGACACCCCGCGGGCCGCCGGTCATGAACGTCCGACGGCCCGCATCCTTATACGCGAAGGCGCCGGTCGGACGGCATCATTCGACTATTTCCATAACTCCTGCAATCCGTCTGTTCCCGGACGCAATACCGCGCGGGGCGCGAGCAGAAAAACCGCGGAATCCTACACAGAAACGCGCCGGTTCGGGTATAATGCGGGTTGGCTGGAGGTTGGTGCCGTTTGCGGTCGGGCGGTTGTCCGGGCGGTGCATAACCGCGACGCGCTTCTGCGGCCCGTGCGGGGCCCGGAACGGGCGAAACTCTCTGACCGGAAACGGCGCCGCCCGGCCCGGGGGGTCGCTTCGGGGAACCTGTCAGGGGGCCCGCCCCGTTACAGGGCGTCCGCCGTGCCGATGCGCCGGCGGTGCAACCGCGTCGATCGAGGACAGACATGGAACGGAAAGTTGCGTCGCGCATAGCGCGTCATGCCGGCTGGGCGATTGTGGTCGTCTCCCTGTGGGCGGTGCCTGCCGCCCGGGCCGTCAAGATCGCCACGTACAATCTGCTGAACTACGGCGGCGGAACGGACCGCGCGAGCCAGTACAAGATCATCACGAACGGCCTGCAGGCCGACCTGCTCGTCACGCAGGAGATCACCGCCTCCTCCGCCCCCGCCGCGTTTCTCGCCAACGTCCTCAATGCCGCCGACGGACCCGGCGGCTATGCGAAAGCCACGTTCAACGACGGCTACGACACCGACAGCGCCCTCTTCTACCGGACGGCCAAGTTCACGTTCAACGCGAACGATCCCGACAGCTTCAAGGTCCTGTCCACCGACCTGCGCGACATCAACCGCTGGAAGCTGCGCCTCAACGGATACACGTCGCCCGCCGCCGACATCTACATCTATTCGATGCACCTGAAGGCCAGCCCGGGATACGAGACGCAACGCGCCTCCGAGGCCGCGGTCGCCCGCGCCGATGCGAACACCCTGCCGGCCGGCTCGCACTTCATCTACTGCGGCGATCTGAACGTCTACACCAGCAGTGAGCCCGCGTACAGCGTTCAGCTCACCGGCTCGATGGCGAACAACAACGGCCGCGCCTACGATCCCATCAACATGCCCGGCGACTGGCACGACGGCAGCGCGTTCGCCCTCTTTCACACCCAGTCGCCCTGCAACGGTTCCGGCTGCGCCAGCGGCGGGGCGACCGGCGGCCTCGACGACCGCTTCGACCACCTGCTCATCTCCGCCGCCCTGCAGGACTCCGTCGGCTTCGACTATGTACCGGGGACCTTCGTGGCGTACGGCAACGACGGCCAGCACTTCAACGATGCGATCGACGGCGGCGGATTCAACAACGCCGTCGGCCTGACCATTGCCGCAGCCCTGCGCCAGGCCTCCGACCACATCCCCGTCCGGGCCGACTTCCAGGTCCCGCCCAAAGGCGCCGCCTCGCCCGGCTCGCTCGATTTCGGCACGGCCATCGTCGGCGCCACCGTCCAGCGAACGCTCACCGTCACGAACACGGGCAACGTCGTCCTCTTCGAGTACGTGGCGCCGCTGCATTACACGCTGCCGGCGGTCCCGGCCGGTTTCACGGGGCCGACCGGGCCGTTCGCCGCTGCGGCCGGCGGCGCCGGCAATGCCCACGTGTACACATTGGATACCGCCGCCGCCGGCACGCGAGCCGGGGGCCTCTCGATCCCCACCGACGCCGAGAACAACCCCCTCCTGAGCATCTCACTGAGCGGCTTGGTCCTCGCCCACGCCCGCCCCAGCATCACCGCGACGGGCGTCATCACCGCCGGAACCCTCGATTTCGGCTCGCATCCGAGGGGCGGCTTCTCCACCCTCGCCGCCTCGGCGTACAACTACGGCTACGGCGACTTGCAGGCGTCGCTCGATGTGTACGCCGCCCAGATCGACGGGCCCGACGCCGCCCGGTTCAGCATCGTCGGCGGCTTCTCACCCGCCACGGTCGGCGACTCGCCCGCCGAGTACGCCGTCGCCTTTGACGACGCCGGCGCGCCGAACAATACAACCTGCACGGCCACGCTCACGCTCCAGACCCGCGATGCCGGCGGGCTGCCCGGCGCGACGGGCCTGGCCGGCCTGACGTTCGCCCTCACGGCACGCGTCGCCGCCGGCAACTGCAACGAGCCGCCGGTGGACCTCGACGGGGACGGCGACGTGGATCTCAACGACTTCGCCTCCCTCCAGGCGTGTTTCAACGGGCCGAACCGCCCCGTGAGTACCGGCTGCTCCTGTGCGGATACCGACGGCGACGCCGACGTGGACCTCACGGACTTCGCCCGGTTCCAGGCGTGTTTCAACGGGCCGAACCACCCGCCCAAGCCGACGTGCGGATCGTGATGCGCTGAATTGCATTCTCCGGCGGCGTTGGATACCGTAGCCGCGCGCCGGCCGCGAGGTGCTGAGCCGTGCGGCGCAACCTCCGCGCCCGGCCCGAACGGAGCCTGAGATGCGCATTGTCCGCCAACCGACCGTGTACCTTGTCGGCCGACAGCAGACCAACGCCGCCGAGATCGACCGCTTCCTGGCCGACCACGACGTCGAGACCTGGCAGACCGACACGGATATCGCGGGCCAGAAGCTTTGCGAGATCGCCGGGCGCCTCTGCTACATGAGCTTCGCCCGGCCGCGCCCCGGCGGCAACGCCGCCTACCTGAAGCACATCCTCGAGGTCGGCCACGGCTCCGTCCTCGAACACGCCGTCTGGAACTTCATCATCACGGGCGTCTCGCGAAGCTTCACCCACGAGCTGATCCGCCACCGCGCCGGCTTCGGGTATTCGCAACTCTCGCAACGATACGTGGACGAATCGACGGCCGACTTCGTCGAACCCGACTGCATCGCCGAGGACCCGCGGCTGCACGCCGTCTGGCTCGAAGCCGTGGGCAAGTCGCATCAGGCCTACTGCGCCCTCGTCGAGGGCCTGATGAGCAGGTTCGCCGATGTCGAGGACAAGACGCAGCGGCGCAAAATGGCCCGCCAGGCCGCCCGATCCGTCCTGCCCAACGCGACGGAAACGAAGATCTTCGTGACGGCCAACGCCCGGGCGCTGCGGCACTTCATCGAGCTTCGCGCGAACGAGTTCGCGGAGGTCGAGATCCGCAAGGTCGCCGGCGAAATCCTGCGAGTCCTCCAGGCCGATGCCCCCGCCCTCTTCGGCGACTACACGCTCGAACCGCTGCCCGACGGCACGCACGCCGCCAGGACCGAACACCGCAAGGTGTGAACGCCGCGGCCCGGATAAGCCGATGCGCGGGCAGGAAAAAGCCCGAATCCCGGAACCCCAATGACGAAACCCGAATGACGAGAGCGCCGCCGACGCCGCGACGTCATTCGGGCTTTCTCGCTCGAGCTTCCCCGGGGCATTCGGATTCCGGCATCCGGCCTTCGTGCGGCGGCGCCGAGTACGCAAGCTCGCACCCGGGCTTTCCGCGCGTGCCCCCGGATGCCGCCGTCGCTCATGCCGCCGGGGCCGGCGCCTCGGTCGTCTTCGGCCGGAAGCCGATCAGGAACACCACGCAGCACACCGCGCACAACGCCGCCGGCGCGAGGAAGACCCTATGCCAGTCCTTCTCAAGGTAATCCGCCAGCGGCCCGCCGATCAGCGAGCCGGTCAGCATGCCCAGGCCGATCGTAACGGACGAGAGGAAGCTCTGCGCGCTGCTCTTGATGTCCCTGGGTGCGACCAGATCCGCGAACATGAAGATCGTCGTGAAGAAGAACGCGAAACCGATGCCGTGGAGCGTCACCGACGCGAGGACCAGGCCGGTCGGCCGGCCGATCGCGAAAACGAAATCGCGCAACGCCCACGCCGCGATCCCCAGCGCCATTGTGACCCGGTACCCGAATCGCCGCAGGGCCAGCGGCAGCACGACCATCATGACCATTTCGCAGATCTGGCCGAACGTCGCCACCGGGCCGACCCAGGACTCCTTCAGATGCAGGCCCTGGCTGAAGAACACCGGCTGCTGGATGAAATAGTATTGCATTTCCAGGGCGGTGAAGAAGGCGATGACGGCCATGACGGCGAATGCCGGATTCCGCATGAGGGCGAAGGCATCGATAAAGGCCCAGGGGTTTCCGGCCTTCTTCGAAGGCGGCGTGTGCGGCAGGACGAGCGCGAAGGCGCCCATCACCAGCGAAAGCACCGCGGCGATGTAGAACCAGTCGCCGACGCTGGGCGCGCGGCCCAGCAGCCCGCCGGCGCGTTCGAGCCACAGCCCGAAGACCCATCCGATCACGATCCAGCCGATCGAGCCCCACACGCGGATGCGGGAGAACCGCTCGTTCGGCCAGTGGTGGAAGACGATCGAGTTGGTGATCGCGATGGTCGGGGCGTAGAGGATGTTGTACACAAGCATGCCGACGAAGACCTCGACGAAGCCGGTCAGCCGGGCGATGGCCAGAAGGACCACGCCGCCGAGTACCTGGCTGACGGCGAGGAACCGCTGGGCGGCGAAGTAGCGGTCGGCGATCTGGCCGGCGATGAACGGGGCGATGATCGAGGCGATGGGCATCGTCATGTAGATCAGACCGATCCTCGTCTGGTTGAAGCCCTCGAGCTTGCTGAGATACAGCCCGAGATTGGGCACCCAGATGCCCCAGATCGCGTACTGAAGGAACATCATCAGGCTCAGGCGGATACGAAGCGACGACGACATGGTGTCCTCCATAAAAGACCGCGCGGCAAGGTAACACAAAGGGCGGGGTTTGAAAAGCGGCCGCCGGAGCTCGGGTTCCGAGGTTCGGCTTACGCAGACTCCACACCCCGGATGCCTCGCCCCGAGACCCGGCCACCGGATGCCGTAAAAAAACAGGGCCCCCACGTGGGGGGCCCTGTCTGATTAGCGCTTCGCGTAATAACCCAGGGCGATCAAGCGCGTCGCCGACGGGCAAGCAGGCCCGCACCGGCAAGCAGCAGCAGCGTCGCCGGCTCCGGCACAATCGTGAACGAGAACGTATCGCCGCGGACGATGGGAACGTCGATAAAGTCAACGGCGGGCAGGTCCTGATTCAGATCCTGGCCAACGTTGAGGACCCTGCTCTTGATGTTCTTGTCCAGCGGATCGAACGCCGAGTGGTACGTGCCGTTCGGCACGTGGGTAAGCTCAACGACGCCTTCCGTCAGATCGTACGTACCGTCAACGCCATCTCTCAGGATCGCGGCCTTGCGGCTGTCCAAGCCCATGCCCCACTGCTGGTTGCCGATCCAACCCTTGGGCACCGTGGTCTTGTAGCGACGCCCCTGCCAGTCCAGGTAGCCCATGCCCATCTGATCCACGTAGAAGAAGTTGTCAGCGGGAAACCCCTTGGCGGATCCGGGGCCGGCCCCGAGACCGCCGGCGGTGGCATTATCAGCGACCGTGCCGTTCACGCTCACGCCCGGCGCCTTGTAAACCGGGGCCAGATAGAGATTCGCGGGATCCTGCACAAACGGCGCCCAGTTGCCGCTCGCATCCTGGATACCCCAACCGACCATCGCTAAGGCGAGGCCCTGGTTGTTGCCCGTAACAACGCAGGAGATCGTCCACTGCAGCCAGACGCCCGTCGGGTAAAGCGCGGGGTTGATGGGCTGGCTCATATCGATCGGATTGCCGTCGCCATCAAACACAATCGCCCGCGAGTTCCACGTCGCGACGCCGTCTGTCGTCTGGGCGAGGACCGCCGACGCACACAACAGAGTCACCAGACCAACCAGCTTGATCGCTCTCATCTCAGCCTCCTTTTGAAGCCTCATCTCTCTCGCTCCTTTCCCTTGAGGAGCCTTGTTCCCGGCGGTGCCGGCCGACGCGGCCGATCGCTCCTGCCACCGCACAATACCTGAAAACCCTCGGACCCCGTCGGATCACGTTCGCCGCCCGGTCCGCTCAGCGGGTCACGGGCCGCAGACCGTGAGCCGACGAAGACCCACGATAACCGTCAGTCAGTAACCGGAAGGTTGAAGGCCGGATTGTAACAGAGGATTTGCGACCCGGCGCCTTGGGTCGAATCTCTCCGCTCCCGTTCGGACCTCTCTCGCCCGCTCCCATTACCGACTCTCTCTCGCCATGGCACATCCCGGACGAGTCTCCCAGCTCGATCCGGCAGCACCACTCTCTCTGCCGGATATTACCACGGCTCTACGCCAAAAGCAAGCCCCCTGTGGCCAAGATCCGCAGTTTTTTTTCAGGGCGCTCCCGCCCGGCAGTTTAAGATCATAACCCCTTATTCTACAACCGGATAAGCACCATACGCGCCTGTCAGCCAATCACCGGCGGCAAGCGATCGGCCGGCGGCGGAAAGAGTTTTTTGTGGAATCGCCCGGCACGTTGTGCGACAGTTCGTCCGCCCTTGCGCCGTCGATCACGCGGGGCACGCGACGAGGAGGCGAATCCGGCTATCAGGTGTGCGGGCGGGTAAAAGCGGCGTCGCGGCCGCCACACCCCATACCACGACCGCCAATAGCAAGAACCCCCCCGGGAACCGGGGGGGTTCTGTCAACTGATCCGCAATTAACTTGGCGTACCGCTCTCGCCGCGATCAGGCGCGACGACGACGATACAGCAGCGCCGCACCGGCCAGCAGCAGCAGCGTCGCCGGCTCGGGCACGATCGTGAACTGGAAGTAATCGCCCTCGAGCAGCCAGTTGCCGTTAGTGCCGAATCGAGTCACGGGCGTCGCAGGCAGTGCCGGCTGGTCCGTGTTCAGGTCGGTGCCCAAGTCGATAACCGATGAGGTGATGTTGGGCATATCGAACTTCGACTTATACGTGCCGTTGGGAAGCGACGAGATATCGATGAACCCCTCGGCCAAGTCGTAGTAGCCATCGACGCCATCCTTGAGGAGATCGGCCTTGCGCGAGGCCATACCGACGCCCCACTGCTGGTCGCCGACCCAGCCCTTCGGGATCGTGGTCTTGTAGCGCCGGGCGTTCCATTCCAAGTAGCCCATGCCCATCTGATCGATATAGAACACGGCGGTTTCGGGCCAGCCCTTGGCGGCTCCCCTGCCAGCACCCGGACCGCCGGCGCCGGCGACGTCAGCGACCGAGCCGTTCACAGCCGTGCCCGGCGCCTTGTAGACCTTAGGCTGAGAGAGGTTCTCGCTATCCTGAACCACCGGGGCCCACGCGCCGGTCGCCGTGTTAATGACACCCATAGAGACGACGGCGCCGAACAGGCCCTGGTTGTCACCGGTGACGTCGCAGTAGACGTCCCACTGCAGCCATACGCCCGTCGGGTAATCGGCCGGATTGATGGGAGCGTTCATGTCGATTGGGTTGCCGTCGCCGTCGAACGCGACCGCCCTTGCACTCCACGTCACCGTATTGGCGCCCATGACCGAAGACGCCACCAACAGAGCCACCAGACCAGCGAAACCAATCGCTTTCATTTCAGCCTCCTTCTTAAAACAGATTACTTGGCCTCATTCTCGGGCCTCCGCCCTGCGGTGCCGGCCCCGCAGCCGGAACCATCCCTCCACCGCATACACACTCGATACCTGACTCTCTTTTCCGCCCGCGCGGCCCTGTTGCCTCACCGCTTCAGGACCGAATCGCGAAACGAACCGAACTGAACACGAGTCACATGTGTCTGCTGAGGATTACAGGCTGGTGTGCAGGCCCCAGGTGCGAGCTCGATACACCCGAGTGCTTTTCCCGCTCACTGGCCTTTCCTCAACTCCTTTGTCACGCACTCCGACAGGGCGCCGCCCGACCGCTTATATGTTCGCGCCGTTCGCCCACCCTGTCATCACCAGATATTACCACGCCCGCCCAGCGAATGCAAGCCCAAAATAGCGCGTTCCGCAAATTTTTTTGGGGGGACGGGCGGGAGAAAAAACACACGCAGCCAGAATCGTAACATACTGCTGCGCATGATGTTATGGCGAGTAGCTTAGATTCCGCGTACCGTAAAAGGCCCGGCCGTCTCCAAAAAAACTGCCCCATCCCCGCGCCGCAGGGAACTGCCCGACCGGCGTCTGCTCGCCGCGAGCGCAGTGAGCCAAGTGGGGGGGGGGCGTTCCGGCGGGCGCGGGCCTTCGCGACCCGGCGCGGCCGCGTTCGAAATGCCCGCGAGTCGCAAACCCGGGGCTCGGGCAAACCGCACATCGGCGCGCTGTCGCTTTTTTTCCCGGGCGGGCCTGTTTAGAATCCCGCACCACGCAGACGCCGCCGGGTCTGCTCGCGGTGATTCATGCAGTTTGTCGTGCTCGTGGCGTTCGCCTTGGTCTTCATGCCCCTAGGCTCGCCGCCCTGGCGGACGATCCATGATCCCCTCGCCGTCGTCGCCGTAGTTGCGGGACAGGCCGTTGGTACGGCCGCGTGGGCGGCGTGGGCGGCGCGGCGGGTGTTGCGCCGCCTGGATCGCGATCCGATGCGGCCCAGCGCGGCCCAGCGGCAGCACGCCCGCGACGGTGCGACGCTCGGGACGCTCCTGCTCGCGGGGCTGCTCGCGTGCGTGTGGTTCACGGACTGGCCGAACCTGGTCCGCCACGAGTGGGGCCTCGATCGCGTGTACGGGCTGGCGGAACTGGTGATTCTGCTGCCGTTTTTCGCCAGCCTGCTGGCTGCCTGGGCGATCCTGTTCCCGGCGGATCGGGCGTTGCGCCACCTGGCGATGGAGGCGAACCTGTGGGAGGGCCTGCCGGCGCGGCCGCCGTGGTCGCTGGGCCGGTACATGGTGTTCCTGATCCGGCACCAGTTGCTGATCGTGGCGTTGCCGATGATGGCGATCGTCATCGCGAACGACTGCGTGCAGGCGCATGTGCGGTACCTGCGGCAGGTCACGCGGTTGTACTGGGCGGACCAGGCGGTGCTCGTGGCGGTCGCGGGGGCGATCCTGTTCTTCGCGCCGATCCTGCTGCGGGTGATCTGGTCGACGTCCGTGCTGCCGCGCGGTCCGCTGCGCGAGCGACTGGTCGGCGTGAGCGGACGGCTGGGGCTGCGCTTCCGCGAGATCCTGATCTGGCACAGCGAGGGCATGGTGGTGAACGCCGCCGTCATGGGGCTGCTGCCGCCCGTCCGCTACGTGCTGCTCTCGGACGGCCTGCTGGAACGGATGGAGGACGAGAAGATCGAGGCGGTCTTCGGGCACGAGGCCGGGCACGTGAAGCACCTGCACATCCCGTACTACCTGCTGTTCTCGGTGCTGAGCATGTTGATCGTCGGCGGGGTGTGCGAGCTGGTCTTCCGCGTGTTGCGGGCGGATCCGTCGTATGTGACCGTGACCGCCGCGGCGCTGCTGGCCGGGGTGTGGGGCGTGGGCTTCGGCTGGATCAGCCGGCGGTTTGAGCGGCAGGCGGACGTTTTCGGGGCGCGGGTCGTCAGCCCGGCCGGGCCGGAGGGCTGCGACCTGCCCTGCCACGTCCACCACCCGGTCGGCGATCCATCGGCGCCGGCGGGGGCTGCCGGCCGGGTATCAGGCGACGCCCTGTGCGCCACCGGGGCCAGGACGTTCGGCGAGGCCCTCGCCCGCGTGGCCCGGCTCAACGGGATCGCGCAAGAGGCGCGGAGTTGGCGGCACTCGAGCATCGGCAGCCGGATCCGGTTCCTCAGCGCCCTGGCCGCGGACCCGGCCGCCGTCCGCCGCTTCGCGCGGACGATCGCGGCGATCAAGCTGGTGCTCGTGGCCGGTACGGCGGTCGGGCTGGCCATCGGGGTATGGCTCTACGCGGGGTACATGTAGCGATCGACGCGGCGAGCGGCGGCGGCGTGGGAGTGCGGACCCGCCGCGCGGCCCGCGGCAACCTGCATCAGGGCCGGCCGGAGCGCAGCGCATTGAGGCCGGCGAGGGCGTCGGGGTCGCGCGGGTTGATCCGCAGGGCCTCGCGAAACTCGCGAAGGGCCTCGTCGAGGCGTCCCTGTGCGGCCAGTACGACGCCGAGACGGGCGTGCGTGGGGGCGTGGTCGGGGTAGAGTTGGAGGACCTTGGCGTACTCGGCGGCGGCCTCGGCGTAGCGGCGTTGCTGCACGAGCATCTCGGCCAGATTGTGGCGGGCGAGCATGTGGTTGGGGCGAAGGCGCAGGGCCTCCTGGAACTCGATGGTTGCCTCCGGCACGCGGCCCTTGGCGAAGTAGGCCGCCCCGAGGTTCACGTGCACGTCGGCGTAGTCCGGCCGATATCGCAACACCTCCACGTATTGCGCGATCGCCTCGTCAAGCCGGCCCTTCCGCGCGAGCGCGATGCCCAGGTTGATGCGGGCGTCGGCGTAGTTCGGCCGCAGCTTCAGGGCCTCGGAGCATTCGCGGATGGCCTCGTCGTCGCGGCCCGCCAGGTGCAGCGCGTAGCCGAGGCCGTTGCGCATCGCGGCGTCCGAGGGGTAGAGGTTCACGATGTGCTGATAGAGCTGGACGCGATCCTGCCAGTAGCCGAGGTAGCGGCGCGTGGCCAGGGTCTCCGGGATCGCGACCGCCAGCACGAGCAGCCCGACGGCGGCCCGGCGCCACGGGAACGCCGCCGCGGCCGGCGGCCCGCCCCACGCGCGGTCCAGCAGCCACGTCAGCGGCAGGAGCAGCCCCAGCAGCGGGAGATACGCAAACCGGTCGGCCGCGATGGCGCCCATGAACCCGATGACACCGATCACGGGGAAGATCGCCACGAAGAAGAACAGCCAGCCCGTGAGGAAGGCGCGGGTCCACCGCAGTGTCAGCAGCAGCAGGGGAATCAGCACCACCGTGCCGACGACGCCGGCAAGGACCATCCGGTTTGACAGGGCCAGTGGCTCGGGAAACGGATAGTAGGCGGCCAGGTGCGCGGGCCAGAAGGTGTTGTACAGGTAGAAGATGATGTTGTGGCAGAGGATCAGGGGGATGCGAAACACGGCCGAGTCGGCGGGAAGGCGTACGACGGAGGTGCGTGCCTGGGATACGAGCGTAATGAGGGCGAAGATGCCGGCGAGGACGAAGAGGGGCGTCTTCTCCGCGATCGTGCGGCGTTTGAGCCGCCCGAGCGGCCAGTAATCGAGCAGGAGCATGAGGGCGGGCAGCGGCAGGCTCGTGGGCTTGGACATGACAGCCAGGACATACGCGACCGCACTGGCCCAGAAGAGCACCCGGTCCTTGCGCCGAGCGCGAGCGTCGTGAATGTAGCGGAGGTACAGCACCAGGCTCCACAGGGCGAAGAATGCGGAAAGCAGCGTCTTGCGCTCGCCGACCCAGGGGATGGACTCGACCGTGAGGGGGTGAATGCCGAAGAGCAGACCGACGAAGGCTGCGGGCCACGGCCGGCGAAAGAGCTGATACAGGACCACGATCACCAGGGCCGTGTTGGCGGCGTGCAGGAGGAGGCTCGTGCGGTGAAACGGCCGCAGATTGGCCTCGTTGCCGCCCATCGCGTGATCGAGCATGAGGGAGATCATCGCGAGCGGCTGGTAATAGCCGCCGACGGTGGAGGGGTGGAAGAACTCGACGAGAAAGCGGACGGCGGCGGCGAGGCTGGGGTTCTGCACGAGCGGGTTCTGCGAGAGGTACTGGTGGTCGTCCATGAAGATGGCGCGGGCGGAGAGGGCGGGCCAGTGCACGGCGAGGACGACGACGGCCACGCCGATGATCAGGATCGCGACAACGGCGCGGGAGGAGAGGCGCGCAGACGCGCTGCTCGCCGCGGGCGGCGCGTTATCGTTGCGGGCAGCGGCAGGCATCATCGGTTGCGGTTGATCCATTCAGTCGAGACAGTTTACCACGACACACAGCACGGCGGCAGAGGGCACAATCCGTCCGGCAGGTCGCGGCTGTGTCGAGCGCGAGGCCCGCGTCGCGTCCGGCTTGACCCGGGCGGCGGCTTGGGCTACATGTGCTTCTACGGCCCTCAAGAAAGCCACCTGGAGTCATTCATGAAATCCGGTTCTGTCTCCTGCGCCGGTACGCCGGCCAACGTGCCCGACGGACACGGCCGGTTCGGCCCGTTCGGCGGACAATACGTGCCCGAGACGCTGATGGGCGCCATCCACCAGCTCGAAGCCGAATACGCGAAGGCGAAACAGGACCCGGCGTTCTGGGCGGAACTCGACGGGTATCTGAAGGACTACGCGGGGCGGCCCAGCCCGCTCTACTTCGCGCGGCGGCTCACCGAACGACTCGGCGGCGCAAAGATCTACCTGAAACGCGAGGACCTGAACCACACCGGCGCGCACAAGATCAACAACACGCTCGGCCAGGCGCTGCTCACGAAGCGGATGGGCAAGCGCCGGGTGATCGCCGAGACGGGCGCGGGCCAGCACGGCGTCGCGACGGCCACGGCGGCGGCGGTCTTCGGGCTGGAATGCGTCGTCTACATGGGCTCGGAGGACGTGCGGCGGCAGAAGCTCAACGTGTTTCGCATGGAGCTTCTCGGCACGCACGTCGTCGCCGTCGAGAGCGGCCAGAAGACGCTCAAGGACGCGATCAACGAGGCCTTTCGCGACTGGATGGGGTCCGTCGAGTACACGCACTACATCATCGGAAGCGTGATGGGCGCGCACCCGTTCCCGATGATCGTCCGCGACTTCCAGTCGGTGATCGGCAAGGAGACCCGCGAGCAGATGCTCGCCCGCGAGGGACGGCTGCCGGACTACATCGTCGCGTGCGTCGGCGGCGGGAGCAACGCGGCCGGTATCTTCGCGCCGTTCATCGGCGACGCGAGCGTCAGGCTCGTCGGCGTCGAGGCGGGCGGCCGGGGCATCGGCGTCGGCGAGCATGCGGCAACGCTGGCCTACGGACGGCCCGGTGTGATCCACGGCATGTACACCTACGTCCTGCAGGACGAGGACGGGCAGACCGCCCCGGTCCACTCCGTATCCGCCGGCCTCGACTACCCCGGCGTCGGACCGGAGCACGCCTACTGGAAGGAGACCGGTCGGGCGCAGTACGTGGCCGTCACGGACCGCGAGGCCCTTGATGCATTCCAACTCCTTTCGGAGACGGAAGGGATCATCCCCGCGCTGGAGAGCGCGCACGCGGTGGCGCACGTGGTCAAGCTCGCCCCGACGCTGCCAAAGGACCAGACCATCGTCATCAACGTCAGCGGCCGCGGCGACAAGGACTGCGTCGAGGTGGCCCGGCTGCTCGGACGGCAGATCGGCTGAGGCACACCGCGAGCGTCCCGCGTGTCGCCGGAGGAAGCCAACCGGGGCCGCCCCGCCCACGCGCCAACCGGACTCCGTTGACCTAGCTCCAAAAAATGATAGAATCTTTGGAGTGAGGTTCACGAGGCAACTGGTCCCGTTCAAGGGGAAGAGCTACTTCCTGTTCGGTCCGCGCCAAACGGGCAAGACCTCGTTCGTCAAAAGCCGGCTGGCGCCAGCCGATCTCTACATCGACCTCCTCCCGCAACGAGCGTTCCTCGGCTATGCGCAATCGCCGGGCCGTTTCCGCGGCGAGGTCCTTGCCCACCTTCGGCGGCACAAGCGTTTCACCTGTGTGGTGGATGAGATCCAGAAGCTTCCCGCTCTCCTCGACGAGGTTCACGAGTTGATCGAGTCGACGCCGGTCGCGTTCGCTCTGACGGGATCGAGCGCCCGAAAGCTGCGGCGGGGTTCATCCAACCTTCTCGCCGGGCGGGCGTACACCTATCATCTCTTCCCGCTGACGTTCGAGGAACTGGGGCGAGAATTCGATCTCGACAAGGCCCTGAACTACGGCACGTTACCGCCGATCTGGGCCCGCCCCGACGAGAACCGCCGCGAGTTCCTTCGGTCGTATGCAGAAACCTACCTCCGCGAGGAAATCCAGCAGGAGGGGCTCGTGCGCAACCTCGCACCGTTCAGCAGCTTCCTCGACATCGCCGCGGCGGCCGACGGCGAGGTCGTGAACTACAGCAACATCGCCCGCGAGTGCGGCGTCTCCGTAAAGACCGTCCAGCAATACTACGAGATTCTGGAGGAGACGTTTCTCGTGCTGCGCCTGCCCCCCTGGACCCGCAGCGCAAGGACCCGGCTCGTTTCACACCCGCGATACTTCTTCTTCGATCCGGGCGTCACCAACGCCCTCACGCACCAGTTGAGCGGCAAGCTCGACCCGATCGTGCGAGGCCGCCGGTTCGAACAGTTTGTCATCCAGCAGATCCGGGCTGCCATCGAATACCGCCGCCTGGACTGCGATCTGGCGTTCTGGCGAACCCAGCAAGGCGTGGAAGTGGACCTTCTGATTACCCGGGGGCAGCGAATCCTCGCCGCTGCCAAGATCAAGAGCGTACCCGCCGTCGCACGAGTTCATCTGAGGGGGCTCCGAGCCTTCCTGGAAAACCACCCCCGCGTGCCTTCCTTCGTCTTATGTCCGGACGGACGCGAACGCCTCACCGAGGACAAGATCACAATCCTCGGCTGGCAGCAGTTCATCACCGACACATTGCCCGCGCTGTAGTCCGCCTGCGGCACGCCACGGACACCCGATAATGCCCGAAAGGTCCTTGCCCCTCATATGCACATCCGAGCGAAGTCGCCGCCTCAACAACGTGCACGGTTAGCCCAATCCGGCAAACAGCTTTGACAATAAAACGTCAGCCCGGTAACATACAGTAAATCAAGTCTCGCGAGGCAGTACATATCGCGAAGCGGTTGTGACGGGAGACGGAACTCGTGCGCCGGGCAGGACCAGCGATCCCGTGGGCATCGCCGCGGATGTCGCGGCGGTTTGTGGCATCGCGCCTTCTTCGCACTCTCGGTTTGTGCCTGCTCGCGATCGTTGCGTACCTCAACAGCCTGCGGGGGGAGTTTCATTTCGACGATGAGGGGCAGATTGTCGGCAACGAGAAGCTCACGGATTTGACCGCCCTGCTACGTTCCAGCCCGCCGGCGCGGTGGCTGACATTCGCCACGTTCCACCTCAACGCCCGCATCCACGGGCTCGACTTCATGCCGGGCTGGCACGCCGTCAATGTCGCGCTGCACGTTGCCTGCGTCCTGGCCCTCTACTGGGCGCTGACGCTGCTGGCCGACGCGAGCGCGTCGCTCGGGTTCCGGGTTCCGGGGTTCGGGTTCCGGGGGAAATGTGCCTCCAGACACAGGCCAAAGCACGACCGCCAAAACCCGGACCCCGGAACCCGGAGCCCGGAACACGTTGCGGGCTGGCCCTTCCTCGCCGCCGCGATCTTCGCCGTGCACCCGCTGGCGTCGGAACCGGTTAACTACATCCAGGCCCGATCGGTAATCCTGTACACGCTCTTCGCGCTCCTGGCGCTGTGTGGAACCATCGTGGCCCACCGCGGGATGACACCTCAGCACCGGCTCGGGGGCGTCCTGCTCGCGCTGGTATCGATCACGCTCGCGGCCTTCTCGAAGGAAGTCGGCGTGTTCTTCGCCACGGCCGTTCCGGCGCTGTACCTGCTGCTGTTCGCGTACCCGGCCGTACAGGACAAGCGGCGTTTCCTCCGCACGGCGACGGCGGTGGCACTGGCGGCGCTGGCCGTCCTGTTGATCTGGCTGGCTTTCAGCGGCGCGATGCTGGCGATCGAACGGCGCGTCCGCGGCGACCTGCGATCGTACTGGTGGGGCCAGATGCTCGTCTTCTGGCGGTATGTGCTGCGGGCGGCGGTGCCGTTGCCGTCGCTGCTGAACGTGGATCATTACGTCGCGTACCGGCCCTACCGGCTCAGCGACCCGGACGTGCTGGCGGCATTCGCCGCGATCGGCGTGCTGGTAATGCTGCCGGCGGCATGGCTGGCCCGCTCGCGGCCGGCGGTCAGCCTGCTGCTCCTGATGGTGCCGATGACCCTGGCACCGTATTTCGTGATGACCACGTGGGAAATGATGGTCGAATACCGGTTCTACCTGCCGCTGGCGGCAGTCTGCGGACTGGTGGGGATGGCCATATTCCGCCTGGTTCGGCAGTGGCCTCGCGTTGTGCCGATCGGATTTGCGGCGATGGTCGTAACGCTGGGCGCGTTTACGATCGACCGCAACCAGACCTGGCGGACGGACGTGTCGCTGTGGGAGGACGCCGTCGCGAAGGCGCCGCGCAAGGCCCGCGCGGTCAACGGCCTGGCGTGGGCCCTTCTGAAGGACAAGTCCGCCCCGGACCCCCGCCGGGCGCTGGAGTTGGCGAAGCGGTCATTTGACCCGAGGTTCGTGGATCCCCCGCCGGGGTATAACCCGTACATGGTGGACACGCTGGCGGAGGCCTACTACGCAAACGGCATGTACGAAAGGGCGATCGCCGCGGAACAGGACATCCTTCGCCGCGGGTGGAACGATCGCTGGTTCCAGCTTCAACTCGCGAAGTTTGAAGCGGCGGTGGGCGGCGACCTTTCGGGCGCCCGGGCTTCGCTCACCCGGGACAACCGCGGTGGGCGGTAAGGCCCGGGGGCGGTTCCCGCGCGACCCGACGCGACCCCGACGGCAAACCGGAACGACCCGCGCGGCATGTTGCCAAAGCGGCCCTCATCCCGTATATGTATCCGGCTTTCCTGTTTTCTGGATGAGGATGTGGCATGAAGCTTGTGATCTTCGAGGATGATCAGTTCGACCGTTTTCTTCCGATGGCGTGGGTGCGGGGCGTTTTTGAGCTGAGGAACGGGGCGACGACGCTCGCGCAGAAGATCGAGCGGGCGGCCGGCCGGAAGGCCGACGCGCTGCTCGTACGCGAGTACGTGGCCCCGGTGCTGCGGCACCGCAGCGGCCCGGCCGCCGTCAACGACCTGTCCGGCTGCCGCGGCGACGAAGTTCTGTTCGTGAACGCCCGGGTGATCGGCACCGAGTTCAAGGTCCCGGCGGCCCCCGGCGCCGCGTGGAAGGGCGAGCAACTCGCCGTCTGGCGGACGAAGGACAACGTGACGGGCATCCAGGACTATGCCTCGCTTGCGGCCGCCGCGAAGAAGGCACCGAGGAGCGAGTTCACGGGGGGCTGGTTCGAGTGGATCTGGGACGTGATGCTCTCCAACCCGGAGCACATCAAGGCCGACTTCCAGGCGGCGGGCCGCAGCGGCATCGAGGGAACGATGCACGAGCGCGCCGTGGTGTTCGGTCCGCGGGACCAGGTGTACATCGGCAAGGGCGCCGAGATCCACCCGTTCGTGTGCATCGACACCCGCAACGGCCCCGTGACGCTGGAGGAGGGCGTAGAAGTCCATCCCTTCACGCGGATCGAGGGGCCGTGTTACGTGGGCGCCAAGAGCATTCTGCTCGGGGCAAAGATCCGCGAGGGGACCAGTATCGGCCCGATGTGCCGCGTCGGGGGCGAGGTCGAGGAGAGCATCATCCACGGATACTCGAACAAGTACCATGACGGGTTCCTCGGGCACGCCTATGTCGGCGAGTGGGTCAACCTCGGCGCGCTCACGACGAACAGCGACCTGAAGAACGATTACAGCACGGTAAGCCTGATGATGGGCGGCAAGACCATCGACACGGGGTCGACAAAGGTCGGCAGCTTCATCGGCGACCACGTCAAGACGAGCATCTGCACGTTGCTGAACACCGGCACGGTGGTGGGCACGGCCTCGATTCTTGTGGCCACCGGCGCCCCGCTGCCGAAGTACATCCCCGCGTTCGCGTGGTTCCTCAACGGCGTGGTCAGCAAGGGGTTCGGGCTCAATGCGATCGTCGATACCGCCCGGACGGCGATGGGCCGGCGCAAGGT
>Ga0272448_1002070_pt1 | contig 25903 bp, 10 predicted proteins | sample YNPCB0191_FD_202220 | JGI IMG/M metagenome (GOLD analysis project Ga0272448, IMG submission 202220) | Hot spring sediment microbial communities from Yellowstone National Park, WY, United States - YNP-CB-019-1 | ecosystem: Environmental > Aquatic > Thermal springs > Hot (42-90C) > Sediment... | reverse complement strand
GCACTGCCGTAGAGCAAGCCGGGGTCTTTAACTTCGTCGCGCCAATTGTCGCTACGGGCCAAAACATTGCCGTCGGCGTCGATCAGTTCCACGACCGAATCCAAATAGAAGGAAGTTCGGTGGAGCGAAATCCACACTTCCGTCCCGGCGTAGGCGCGGAAGCTGTAAACGTCGGCGTCGCCGGGCCGGTCTAGGGCAATCGTGCCGTGAACTTCAAAGCCAAGTCGCAAAATATCATCGCCCGCAAGCACGTCGCCGGCCAATTGTCCGAGCCATTGAGCGGTCTGCGGCAGACCGTTTCGTTCGCCTGCGCCGCCGGAAGCCGGTTCGTATTCGTTGATGATCGCCACGTTGCGATCGTTGCTATAGGTGTCCAGAAAGATGCCGTTCCAGTTGCCTGGGGCAGGCGTGGCGGCTTGATTGTCGGTGTCGTTCATCGGCCGACCGCTAAGATCGTAACCGGCGCCGACACTGTCATCGGCCAAAGAGGTCAGTACCACCGGATGTCCCGGCGTGCCGAGAATGTGCAAGTAACCGCCGATACGATCCTCGATTTCCAGCAAGCGGCCCGTCGCCGTAAAGCCGGCGCTTGCTCCGCTGAGCTTGACTACCAGGCTTTCTGTGGCGCTGCTTTGCAGTCGCAGACCGCCGTAAACGGTAACGTTGGGAACGTAAATTTGACTGTAAAGGACGTGGACGATGTCCGTATCATCCCAGATGCCTTGCGTAGTCAACGTGCCGCCGCGCACGACCATGCCGTTGATGGTGTTGTTTGATAAACGGTTGCCGCGCACGAGCGGACCGAAATTGTCCCCATATTGATTAGCGGCATTGGCAAATCCGACCTCTCCGCCGCTATCAGATACATTCAGACTGTTGAGCGAATTGACATCGATGGAGATCACCGGTGCGGTGTTATCACGGAAGGTGTTGCCCACGATGATTGGTTGCGCGAAGCGGACGTGAATGACAGCCGGTTGCGTAATCGAGCCGCGACCGTTACGGTCGCCGGTCGTCGTGGCGGTATGGTATTGGAAAAGCGAATTGGCAATGCGCACGTCCGCCTGACGAATATCGACGGGCGCGAAGTAGGCAAACCCGCCTTCAATGGCCGTATTTCCGCCGGCATAGAAGACGCGGGCGTAGTCGATACTGCCCTGGGCGTCGGGATGGAAGTAGAAGCCGCCCCAATTGCCGGCCGCCGGCAGGGTCGTCTTGCCGTTGCTGGTGCTGTCGAACGTGCCGCCGGCGCCATAGCAATCATCGAGCAAGGAAGTGAAGATGATGGGATACCCGGCCGAACCTTCGGCTATCAAATCTGCGCCGATGCCGACTTCGACTCGTGTGCCGTAGAGCTTCACCACCGCGCCGGGATCGATGGTCAAGCGTGCCGCCTGCCGCGCCGCAACGCTCGTGAGACCACGAACCTGAACGCTAAGGCCGCTGAGTTCAACGGCGTTGTCTTGAGCCGATGCGGAAATTTTCAAGCCTTTTGTCGAAGCAGCGTAATTGATTCTGTCAGCGATAACTGCAGCAATGGCGGCGGGGTCGTCAAGCAAGCCCTTTATGTTAACGGCAATGCTGCCCGTGGTTGCCCCATTGCCTAGCGTGTCAAACTCGAAACGGACGGTTTGGATGCCGTCGTCGAGGAAGAAGTACTGGCGATCGGCAAAACCGCTGCGGGGTACTAGCAGTCGATTGCGACCGTCGGGCTGTAGCGGGCAGGAGCCCTGGACCTCGATCGCGCCGCCGGAAGCGCCCTGAAGAACCAGGTTTTCCGGAATCGCCAAGACTACGCTCAAATCGTCGAACCGGGCAGGCACCTCCAGCTTTTCCAGCGTGCCGCCGGCAGGCGTAGAAACACGGAGATACAAGCCGTTGATACTGTTCTTGAGCAGCTTGTTGCCGTAAATGACCGGCCCCACCCGGCTGTAATCGGCCGCATAGAGCGTTTCGCCGAAACGATCGTGGAAGAGCGATTCCAGCAAGCTGTTCGGATCGGCGGAGAGCGCGGCATCAGCGCTGTTCGTGATTTTGCTGAAGACGACCGTAGGCCGAGCTTCGAGCATGTGGATGGGGTTGTAGGTTTCCTGAATGCCGTTGACCGTAACGCGGCCGCCGCCATAGCGGATGTCGGCGTAAGTCACAAAGTTGAGGAAAATGCCTTCTTGTTCGCGGATTCGCCGCGAGGGATCGACGGCCTGCTGTTCATAATCATAGTTGTTACGGAAGACCAGGCCGCCCCAGTTGCCTGATGTCGGGGTGGTGCTTACGGCATACGTGTCCACGCCGATTCGCTCATCCAGGTAGGACGTGAAGTACACATTGTTGGTCGGCGTCCCCAGGACTTGCAGTGCGCCGAGGCTGCGATCAACTTCGACCGCGGAACTGCCGACATCGATATTCGCTCCGCGCAGTTTGAAAACTGCTCCGGCGTCGATCACAAGCGTTACGCCCTTGGGTACTTCCAACTTCCGGCCGTCGCTCAACACGTTGCCGAGCGGATCGGTGCCGATCTCGTAAGCACGATTGTCTTGTAAGGTGGATTTCAGTTTAGTACCACCCAGATTGATCGTTACTGCCGGACCTTCCACCATCACCACATCGCCGGCGACGGAGGCGCGGGCGTAGAGGCCGCCCCGGGCGGGCCGCGTAGTAACCGTCGTGCCCAACCCCGGCGGTATCCAGCTAATGGAATTTATCGCTTCTGCGATAGCCGCAGCTACCGTGGCGGCTGTATGCGTGCTCTTAAACGGAACACGTATGTTGCCGGAAGTTACAAGATTATTGCTATCCAGCTCGAAAGTGTAGGTGGCCGAGCCGTCGGAAATCGTGAAGGTATTGCCGTCGGTAAGTTGGCTTCCGGCAACAGCCTGGATGTTCTTTCCGAAATTGTCGTTTTCATAGTTGTTGCCCACCACGCGGACGATGTCGCCGGGCTTGGCCACGGAGAGAGCGTCGGCGATGTTTTTGTAGGGCCTGGCGAGAGTGCCTTCATAGGTGGGGCCGACGGCCGTTTTGTCCACATAGATCGTCGTCGGTTGTGTTCGGCCTGGATCGCTGGGGGCGGCGGTATTGGCTTGCACCGTGAACCAATAGTTGTAAGCCCCGCCGGCCACTCCGTCCATGTCGCCGTCCAGGGCGATTCCTTGCAGATCGCGCAATTGTTGATTGGGCTGGGAGAGCAACGGTTGGAAATTCAACCGCAACTGATAAGCCCCCTGGCTGTTACCGCCTGTGGCTCCGGCGGCATATTGTTCGTTTCCACCGGCGCTCACGCCCAGATAATATGTGCCCGGTTGTAACGTGAGGCTGAGGAATGAATCCGTGCCGAAATAGTCATCGTTGCGGGCGATGATCTGATAGTTTTCATCGTAGAGCACCAACAAAGTGTCCAGCAGACTGGCATTAGCCATGCGCTGGGCAATGGTTTCCACGCTGAACTTCCCTTCCCGCTCAACTTGGAACTTGTAAATGTCAATATCCAGACTATCCAAGCGATACAGATACTGTCCGGTGGCAATGTCCACGTTGCCGGGAAAAGTAATTTCATCAGCCACAGCGGGCAAGTTCGGCGGCTCGCCCCGGCCCATGATCTCGAAGCCGGTTTGCTCGTAGGAGTGCAACCAACCGAGTGGGTGCATGACTTCGTGCAGCATCACCTGCATGTATGCTCCGCCGAACTCGGCATCGCCCCAATTATAATAATTGTTGATCACCACCAAACCACTTTCGGCGTCACCGGAAGCCATACCCAAGGGACTATCAGGGCCGATGGTCAACTCGGGATCAAAGACCCTCAAATCGCCCGTCGCTATGGTGATACCCTTGTCGGCGGTCTCTACGAACTGCACGCCGCAGTAGCGGCTGATAATAGTAAAAACATCACGAGCGCGCTGTTTTTGGGCTTCGGTAATAAGGTTGTTGGCCGGAGAACCACCCACGTATCCATAGACCAACTGGAAGTTATAATATACGGTTGGAATTTCGCCTTCGGGGCCCACATCACCGCTGTCGGGCGAAGTATGACTTTCAGAGGCCACGTCCCATGCCCCTTCCGGCAGATCACGAATGCCGGGCGTGTCTCGTCCGCCAGGCCATTCCAACGTATAAGAGAGCGGCGAAATTTGACCCACAAACACCCAACTCTGGCCTGCAAGGCTGCTGAAGCCGCCTAAATCGTAGGCCCCGGCAAATTCTCCGGAAACATCCGGCAGGAGATTGATTTCGTTTCGTTCCGTAACCGCAATAGGCTGATATTGATCGCCGATTCGCAGGCGGAACGAACCCGTGGCAATCTTCGTCGGGTCTGTAACTAGGTTGGCCAGATCGTCGGCGAAAACCAGCGTGGCTTTCATGGCCGCCGCATCGTACACCACTTGCGTCGGATAAATCACCACATCATCCCCGGTGTTGGCCGTTTCCTGCGTCGCAATCAGCGCATAGAAATACACGTTCTCCGCGGAAGTTTGGTCCATCTTCTCGCTGAAATAGACCTCGATGCGGTCCCGCGCCTGGGCGAGCGTGCCGTCGGGGTTGCGGGTAATCGGCTGGGGAACCACGGACGTCACTTGCGGCCCCAGTTTGAGCGTGAAGGTCCACGCGAAGTTCCGCCCATCCCAATACGTCTCGCCTGTGGCAGTGGTGATTTGGCTATAACCGACAGGCACGCCGGCAATGGTGGTGAAAGCCGGCAACAGCTTGCCGTCAGGTCCGTAATAGAAGTGAACCCCGTCCACGCCTTGACCGACAATGGTTACGCGATAGATGTCATCGGGTAAGGTTTCAGCAAAGCGGATGATTACTTCGTTCGTCAGGTCGCCCTGGCCCATCCAGCCGGGAACGATCACTACGTCGTCGATGTCATAAGGGTTGGTAGTCGGGTCGTAGAACAGCCCATTTGTTCCGGCACGTGTTACTTGAATGCCGGCCAGAGTGGTGAAATCGAGCGTCGTGTCGTTGAAACGAAGAATCAGTTCCGTCGGCGAAACGTTGATCGTCGGCGAATATCCCGCCGAGTAAGTGTCGGTGTTCGTGCTTACGGAAACCAGCGCCAACGTGCCGAAAATGGTGGAACGCGGATCGGGCAATTGCCAGGCGCCGCGGCCCAGTGTGCCGATTACCAACACGTTGTCGCGGACATCATATTCCATGTCATAAACCGGCACATTCGGCAGCTCCGTACCTAACTCCTGCCACTGGCCGCGACCTGCCGCCGTATCGAGACACTGATAAACGCCCTGCACGCCGGCCACGATCACTGCACCTATCGTACCGCTTTTGATGTACTCAACAGTCCTTAAACCTGCCGCGGCCGTGTAATTGCCGGTAATGTCAGTCCACGTCTGGCCCGCGTTAGCCGTGAACCAGATGTGCGAGTCATCGACCACGAAGGCTCTGGCCCAATCGGTCGGGTCCACGGCAATATCCAGCGCCGCCCTTCCGGCATAAGCAGTTTGCTGGAGCGCTCCGGCGGCGGTAGTCCGCAAGAAAACGCCGTTATTGGTAGCCACCCAGAGCACACTTACGTTGGCTACACCGGCTTGATAGCCGCCATAGACCATCGCGTTTGCGCCGCGGGCCGCACCGAGGTTGCGGAGAGTTTCCCCCCGGTCTTGCGATTCAAAGACTGATGTGGCACCGCCGATAACCAACCTTGCGGGATCAACGACGTTGATGGCAATCGGCGTGCGGAATTGCCCGCCGTCAATCTGATAAAACGTGCGGTTGGTTGTGCCCAGCACAATCAATGCCGGCGTTGCAGTGCTAATAACATTGTTATTGGCATCAACAATCCTTCGTCGGAAGTTTGCCAGATAGGCTTCGCTGGAATAACGATAGGAACGATTCTCGGCGGCCAGGGAGATTTCATCCACGGCCACGTCGCCGCCGTTGCCCTTCAGGACTTCGCGCCACTCCAGCCCTCCGGCTACGATCTGCTCGGACACGCCCACGTCCTGCGCACCGCCGATGGCGATATTGGAAATGCTGTCGTAGGCGATGTCGTGAAATTCGGTAATTTGCAGGGTGCCGTTGAGCGAGAACCAATCGCCGGTGTTGTCGCGCGGGTTGGTGCGTGCATAGACGCCGCCGTCATCAACTTCAATCAACCTTCCCGAAGCATCGAAGACCATATCCCTGGATTCAGCGTGCGGCGCGGAGCCGCCGGCAGTTCCGCCGCCGGCAGGTCCTTTCGTGCGCGAGTGCGTCAGATGCACCCATTGACTGCCGGAAGGCTTTGAAGCATCGCCGCGGAACAGCAAGCCCGTGTAATCCGTAGCTCCAAAGGGCGAGGCGGTCCCGATGGCAGGCTGCGTATCGGCGCCGATATAAACGATATTGGCGTTTGTCGGGTCGGCGAGAATGGAAAAATGGATCGCCCCCTGGCCGCTGGGCAAGGTCCCTAACGGGTCGCCGGTAGCCGGCAACACCCGCTCGAATTGCAACACCTGCGGCGTGCCGCCTACGGTTACACGCGGCAGATCCATCTGCGTCCAGCTAGTGCCGCCGTTGCCGGAACGGAATACGGCAGCCAACTGGTCCAGCGTGGTGGAGCCGGTCATCTGGTTGACAATGCCCACATATACCTGATTTGCGCGGCCCACGCTGATCTGCACGCGATGTGTGGTGTTAGCTCCGGTGGTATTGAGCAAATTGTCGATGGCCGTGCTGCTGACCTTGAGCCAGGTAGCCCCGCCGTTGGTCGATTTATAGATGCCGTTGGAAGCGCCGAAGTTGGTTGCGCCCACGACGGCGGTGTAAAAGACGTTGGGATTCACCGGATCGGCGGCTAAATCATATGCGATGCCGCCCGGCAGGCCGGTAACGGAACCGTTGCCGTTGGAAATCTGGGTGAAAGTAGCCCCGCGGTCAGTGCTGCGGAATATGCCCACGTCGGCATAATTGCCGGTCAATGCGTTATCAACTGCTACGAGAATGGTGTCGCCGCGAGCGGCAATGGCAATGATATTCTTGCCGACCAGGACGCCGCCGCCGTCAAGCTGCGACCACGTCTCCCCGCCGTCCGTGGAGCGCAGAATGCCGGTAAGCGCGCCGCCGGCGCGATAGTATTCGCTGAAGCGGCCGATGCCGGCAACCAATGTTTCGCCGCTGGGGTCAGTGGGATCAAGGGCCAAACAGCCGAGGGAAAGCGATTGGGTCGTATCGGTCAGCGGACGCCAGAGGGGATTGGGGTCTGTGGCGTTGTCGGTTCTCCAGATGCCGCCGCCGACTGTGCCGACGTAGAGGATATTCGGATCGGTAGGATGAGCAGCCACGGCCTGAATTGCGCCGACCACCTGATTCAAGTATTGATCGGCGGCATCTTTCGGCGCCACATTTTCGGCTTGGCCGTAGTAGATCGGCGCCGGTCCCAGCGGCTCCCACACACCAATGCTCAGGAGCGCTCGCTCTTCAAACTGCTCAATCCGCAGTGCGCGGCGCCAGCGCGATTGTAATACTTCCTGTTTTCTGCGGCGACGGTTTCGAGTCTGTTTGGCTGTCGGACGACGAAGCAATCCCCAACTGACCATGTTCCCTCTTCTCCCGGCGAGAACATGCTCGCCCTGTGATTAGGAAAGTCAAAACATATTACTGAGAAAAAATCCCTGCCCTTGCCGAACCTGGGAAAGTCTGCACGATGCATATTTCCCCTATGTTCAGCAAAGTGAATTAGTCCATATCGTTCTAGCGTAACGACTGGAGAAGATATGTCAAGTTAAAAATACCACTCTTGCGGTATAGGCAATAATCCGCTAAGGTTTTTCCTTGAGGCAGGAAGTGTGTGCTTCACCGGCGATTCGGTTGGGCATCCGGGAAGCAAGCGGTAACATAAGGGCCAAAATCCTGGGGAGAATGCCGTTTTATGAGGTTGCCGGCTATATCCCACGCCTGGGGGCCGGCTGGCGTCACTTGAACTCGGATCGCCCCTGACTGCCAGGTTCTCACCACCTGACCCCCGTGAGCTGCGAATGTGCCCTCCAGCTCCGGGGCTTCCCATCGACCGTCGCCACTGATGATTACCCATTGCGGCCGGCACCACGCGGCCAAACGCGGCGAATTACTCCGTTGGCTACCGTGATGCGGGGCTAAAAGCACCTCGCAATCCTGCGGCTCGCCGGACAGTAAATGCTCCATACCCACGGATTCCAGGTCGCCGGTCAGCAGTATTCGCTGACCGAAACACTCTACCAGGAGCACCAGGCTGTTGGAGTTATTGCCGCCGGAAAGAGATCGCGCCGGCGGATGCAGAACTTTCAGTCGGCAGTTTCCGCCGTCTAAGAGACATCGTCCGGCGGACAGCTCCCGATAAGGCGTCTTATGCCGTTCAATTGCCTGGCGTAGCTGGAGCAAATTGGGATTGTTCTCCCGGAGCATCCTCGGCGGAGTGTAAATTACGCCCACTGAAAATCGTTCCAGCAAATCCGGCAAGGCGTTGTAATGGTCGAAGTCGGCATGTGAAAGGAAAACCGCGTCAAGGTGGACTATGCCTCGACTCCAAAGGGCTTCGGCTACCGCACGAGCGCCGCCGCCAGGCATGCCCATTCGACCTGCGTCGTAAAGCACCTTCTTGCCTGAGGGCAGTTCCAGAAGTACCGCCGTCCCATGACCCATATTGAGAAAGGTGCAGTCCAGCGAGGAATGGGCCGGTTGCAAGAGACTGGGCAGCAAGCCGATGGCAATCCAAGCGGATAGCAGGCCGATGCGCCACCGCCGGGGCGGCCTAAGTCGCGGAAAAGCCAGCCCGCAGCCCAGCCCCCCATAAAAACCCCAAAGCCACCACCCGCTCGGTCCTGGCAACCAAAAATAGCCGGCGGGCAGATTTCGGGCGAAGTTCACTCCTTCCGCCAGCAACCACAAGTTCAGCCGACAAAAACCGCCCAATAATTCCGCCAACGGGCTAAGGAAGCTCCCGCAAATTAATAGCAGAAAACCGCCCAATAAACTCGCGGCCGTCGGCCACCATAAAAACGGATTCAACACCACCCCGATCGGCGAGCAAATGTGAAATTGCGACATGACAAGCGGCATTGTCAGCAACCACAGCCGGAAACTGATCAGCATTAGTTCCCTGATAGTGCGACCAAGCTTCGACAGTGCCCTCTGAAAACGCGGAAGGTTCGCTTCAATCAGCTTTTCAAGCGAAGTTTTCTTCGCAACCCGCGGACGGTGAGAAGCGTGCCACATCAGGCCTGCTGTCGAAAGAAACGATAACTGTGCTCCGGTATGAAATAGATCGTTGGGATTTAGAGCCAGAACAACCAAACCTCCCGCGGCCAACGTATTGAAAGAAAATGAATTACGTCCCAGTGCAGCAGCCGCGAAAAAAGTCAGTATCATTATCGTCGCCCGAACCACAGCCGGACCTGAGTCCACCACGAGCAGATAGACGAGAACTACCGGGATTGTAACTGCCGGCGGCCAGATGCGTTTGCAGGAGATGCGGCGGAACAGCCAAAAGACGGCCCCGGCAAGAATCCCTACATGCAACCCGGAAACCACCAACAAATGAATCGTTCCGGTTACCAAAAAATCTTCGACCAGTTGCGGGTCGAGTTGGCGGCGCTGCCCTAACAAAATCGCCTGAGCAAGCTCGACGGTGTGTTCATGTTCCGTTGTGCTGCGTTCAGCGCTGTCATCCGCAAGATACCGCTGAAGCAGACAGCTGCTATAGTCTCGAAGGCGATATAAAAGCCGGCGCGGATGCCATTTTGCAGCCGGCTGAAGGACGGTCAGGCACTGCGGCGATTCAAGGTGGAGTTTGCTGAAAATTCCGACGGCGCGAAGTCGTGCGGCAGGGTCTGAGCCGCCGGGATTTTCGCGGCCGCTGGGTGCCGTAAGTTGGGCGAAACAGCGCAACTGATCGCCGGCATTGACGTTCGGCCGTCCCCCGCTGACGCGAAGCACCGCGCGACCGGACGCCGGTTGCCAGTGAACGCCGTTGCGCAGCCGAAGTATCTTCACCTCGAAAGCAAACGCTTCATCCAACGGGGGCGGCGATGTCAAGGGCTGGGCAGAAGGTTTTGACCCTCCCACAAGCGGAAGCCGACGCGGCGACTGCAACGCCTGACATTCAATACACACCGGCTGAGAGCGACGCCTGGCATAACGGCCTAGATCGTGCACAGAAACCAGGGACCAGCGACAATGCTCCCAGGCTCCGCCCAGGGCCATCACCGCCAGCAACAGCGGAACGCTGCTGAAAAGTTCCCGTCGGCCGCCGCTCCGAAAAATATCGTCGGTTTTCAGAAAACTTGCGATCCACCAGCGGACTGCCAGCCATGCGAGCACTCCCAAGGCCGCCAATAACCACCAGTTACAAAAGCTCATCGACCAGAAGCGGTCGGATATGATGCCTGCTGTCACTGCTAGCAGTACGACGACAAGCGGCTGATATGGCGGAGAAAAAACAGGCCCATCCCTGCACGATGCTCGTCGAGAACATTCCATCGGCGCCATTTTCTTTTTCCGGCATAAGTGAGGCAAGCCGAAAATTTTTCCTTAATTGACCCTGGAGCGAGAATACATGTATGATGCTCGCACCATTGTTCCTTCGCTTGAAAGGAGGTAAGCCATTGGTTACTCCCTGAACGGTTCTTCGTTGCACGCCGGGAAATGGTCTCGCACAGCGATTGCACTTTGGGCGGCATTCGCTCTGGCCGTCTCGATAAAATGTCTGGTGCTCGGCGGAGGGCATTCGGTCTATCCCGTCTTCGCCGCCGCCGCCCGACACTGGTGGGCAGACAAGCCGCTGTATGCCGATTATCACGAAAGCGAAGGCATCGACGGCTATCGTTACTCGCCGGCCTTTGCTGTTGCTTTTACGCCATATATCCTTCTGCCGGAGCGGGTGGGCGAAATTGCCTGGAACTTGACGAATCTCTTTCTGCTGTTTCTCGGATTGGAGGCTTTGCTCCGGCATGTTCTCGCGGACGAAGGTTTTACGTCATCGGAAAAGAGAAGCCTATTTCTTGTTCTTGCGTTGGCCGGTTCTGCCGTAGGGCTATGGTCGGCACAGAGCAACGCTCTATTGACGGCGCTGATTCTCTTCAGCATCGTCGCGGTGGTGCGAAATAGCTGGTGGTCGGCAGCGTGGAGTTCGGCGACAGCCGTCTTCATTAAGATTTGGCCGCTGGCGTGGGTGATGCTATTGCTGGTTCGTTGGCCGCGAGAACTTTTTTGGAGGTTTGCCGCTGCCTGTACGGCGCTGGCGGCAATTCCGTTTTTCACCCGACCGCCTGAAATTGTCTGTCGTCAGTACAAGGATTGGTATCTCGCCCTGACCGGAACGCTTCAAGGGCGTTGGCCGGGCTACCGCGACGCCTGGACTGTCTGGGAACAACTTTTTCCGCCTGTCGCTCCTTCCGCATATAAATTACTTCAACTCGTCGCCGCTTTCGGGGTGCTGCTGTGGTGGCTCTTTCTGTGGAAAAAGGAACTTAAAAAAGAAAATACTCTCTCGCAGACGATGTTGACCGGTTATGGGATGTGGGCCGCCTGGCAACTCCTCTTCGGCCCAGGCACGGAACAACTGACCTATGGTTTGATTGCTCCCGCCACGGCCTGGGCGGTGATTTTGAGTTTCGCTCGGCGTCAAGGCCGCGTGCTCGCCCTATTTGCCTGGTGCATTCTCGCGCTGCTTTCATCCGGCGATATTGAGCAAAAGTTCACTTATCTTTTGCCGACCCCAAAAATTGTGCTGCCGCTAGGGGTGGTGCTATTTGTCGGCTGGCTTGCCGGATACGAACTTAGCCGACGCCGCGCGGGAGCGGGAACCAACGAATAAAGCCTGCTACTTCACCGAAAACACACGCCGACTAACGGTAGTAGCTTCCCGTTGGTTGAGAATAGTCGTAGGGAGTGTTATTTGCGGCAGGCGAAGTGCCGGAGCCGCTTTCGCCGGGTGCGGTCGAGATGCTTTTTCCTCGCGGCACATATTCGCTGGTGCTGCCGGGCCGATAGGGCGGTGGTTCCGTAGCAGACGCGGGCAGTACCTGGCGACTTTCTGGGACGACCGTATAGCCTCCGCCTATCGGGGCGTAGCGAGCACCGTCCGACTCTGCACCGCCGGAAGAAGTCCCGTAACGTCCGGCGGCGGATAAGCTATAGCGATCGCGGGGTATGCTATAACCTTCTTTCGATGTGGGGGATTGCTCGCTGGGAGGCGCACTTCCCGTGCCGCCGCTGTCAGTACGGCTTGAACCTGGTGCATAAGCGCCGGGGTTATAGGGTGCAGCATCATTGCCCCCGCCTGTGCTGCTGGAAGGAGTCGCACCGGACGAAGTGGAAGGATAGCTAGAAGGATAATTGGGCGCCGTGCCTCCGGCATCACTTCTGTATGGATTCGTGCTGGAGGGCGTGGAGTCATACGGGGACGTTGCTCCCGCTCCACCTGAGCCATAGGGACTTGAGCTGCTGCTCGGATAGCTCGGATATACCTGGGAAGCGGAGTTGGTGGATGGATAAGTATTAGTATTATTGCCTTGTGATGGCGATGATGGATAAGGATTTGCAGCGGTGTAGGCGGGTGGATTTGGATTCGCATAGCCCGAGGGTTGCGTACCTGAAGCGCCGTAAGGAGGCGCACCAGTAGAAGCATAGGGAGCGGAAGGATTATAAGGCGGGACGGGCACAGTTGTACTCGGCACACTTGAGGTAGGAGCAGTGCCGGTTACGGAAGGATTGGTCCCATACGCATTTGCCCCAGGCACACCTGCCGTGCTGGCCGTATAAGCCGGCGTGCCCGGTGAAACCCAGGCTGGCGCCGTGCCGCCACTTGGAGCGCGATTGCCTGCCGGCGAAGAGGCGCCACTATTGGCCGCAATGGTCGAGGGTTTAACAGGCGAGCCGATAGCTTCCGGTGCTGGCCCGGGCGAGGAGCGGAAAGGATTGCTTTTCCAAAAAGCCAAGTTCGGGGCTTTCCACTGCTTGTCGCTCGAACAACCTATAAGGAATACTGCTATTCCCATCAGTAGGATCGGGAAGCGACAACCGTTGTTGGGCCGCATGGTTTTGCCCTTATTTAAGAGGAGGAAATTTTTTTTCACCAATTCAGAGAATCGTTAAACTCTCTCTGATTTGATAATTCCTTTTGATAGTTAATCCACCGAATCTCAATATATTTTGCTTATGCTGCCGGCTCGTCAGCTCTCTCGCCCCAGAATTAGGGCGGAATGATAACTTCCACAGGCGCATGGGTCAATGGCAGAAGTGCTGGATTTTGGGCAAAATAGCCGTAAATAGATAATATAGAAAGAGCAGGGAAAAGACCGACCAACATTCCCTGCTCAATGTTGAATTCCTCGTTGAATTCCTCTATACGCCTAGCGACTCCCTTTTTCAGAAGGGAAATCACTCCCTGCTAAGATTGGAAAGGCTTAATTCTCTCTTTGCAATAGAGGGTTTAGACGGGCTTTTTCCCCGGAACTGTAATGGGGTACTTGCCGTCTTTATCGGGCAGAACCGGCGGGGAAGCATCCAGGGCATAGGCCGACGGCACAAAGGTCTCTTTCGACTGTAGTGCTTCCTCCCAACTCATAGACTTGCCCATATAGTTTACCATCCGTCCCAGGATGCCCATCATCGTGCTGACGGCCATGTATCGCCCATTGTTGATGGTTTTGCCTGCGCGGATGGCGGCGAAGAGTTCCTGATGCTCAACGTCATACATGCTCGGCTTTGGACCGCTATAGCGCCAGGGATTTTCACCCTCGATGACATGCTTCAAAATGTCAGCCACGCCCTTGGTCCCGATAATTATGTCGGAGACATCAATCTCGCAGTTCGGCATCTGGCGGCAATAGGCAAACACGCGCACGCCGTCAGGATATTCGTAAACCACGGCGTGATGGTCGTAAACATCGCCTTGATGAGGATCGCGGAGCTGCTGTCCACCTATGCCCCAGGCTTTTAGCGGCGGCTGGTCGCCCAATGCCCAGGCGGCCTTGTCGAGGCTGTGAACGTGTTGTTCCGTATTGAAGTCGCCGGAAAGCCAGACAAAGTATTGCCAATTGCGAATCTGATATTCCATCTCGGTCCACTCCGGTCGGCGCGGCCGATAAGATAGAGGACTGGCAAGATAAGTTTCCTGGATGGCTCTCACAGGGCCCACGGCGCCGTCAAGCACACGTTTCATCGTCTCACGCACGCCGTAATCATATCGCCAGCAAAGACCGGAAACGAGACAAAGCCCCTTTTTCTCCGCCTCTTCAACTGTGGCAAAGATGCTGCGCACGCCCGGGGCGTCAACGGCCACCGGCTTTTCGCAAAAAATGTGCTTTCCGGCATCGACAGCCGCCTTAAGATGTGCCGGACGAAAATGCGGCGGCTCCGCCAGAATCACCACGTCCACCTCACTTTGAATCAACTTCACGCCGGCATCAAACCCCAGAAAGCAATGGTCAGGGTCAACGGCCACACGCTCCGGAGCGCCCATCTGTTGGGCTTGTTTCTTCAGCGATTCCAGGCTGCTTTGCAAACGGTCGGCAAACACATCGGCCAGCGCAACAATCTTGCAATTTCTGTCGGCATTCAAGGCGTTTACGGCCGCGCCGGTTCCGCGTCCGCCGCAGCCGATCAGCCCGACACGTAAGACATCGTCGCCGGCGGCATGAACGGCACGCGCGAGGGGAAGACCGCCGACCATGGCGCCGGCGGCAGCTAGTTTCGAGGTGGTCTTCAGAAACTCTCGACGATTCCGCGACAAGCGATTGTCTGTCTGGCTTGTTTTAGACATTTGCTTCGCTCCTTTGTAGGAAAAAGAAAACGCGCTCTTCGTAGTGGGAACTACATCGGCAAACGACAGCCGGCTGACAAAAATCTATTATCTCCGTTCAATTCCGGCGATACAACCACCACCAGGAAAAAAACGGCTTGCTGTGGACCGCTAAGAATCGCCGCTGAGAAGAGTTTCGTAGAAAATGCAGTTCGGCAAGGAACCTTTAGTAGCGGCCGCGATAGTTTTTCGCTTCGCGCAACTGGCCTGTCGCCAGCGGGTCCGCTCCGTCGAGGCTTCCCTTACATTCAAGGAATATCAAAAGCTCGGCTCTGGCAGGAGAATTGCCGAGCGGAAGCGGTACGCCGCGAACCAACGGCGCACCATTAATGGGTATCGGCAAGGGAACCATTCCTAGGCTGACTATCAATACCTGATCCACCGGCCAGCGAAACCTTTCCTGATACCCGTAATGCACAATTTGTGGGACCTCGATTTTTGCCCGTTGTCGCGGCAAGCTCGCAGCCGGTGTGTCGATCGTAACAGGCGCCATTTTTTCCACCTGGTCAATATCGCATTTGATAAAAGCGTCGATTAATCGCCGATCGCTGGTCAACAAAGGGCTGAATTCAATGAAGAATCCTTCATCAATTTGTGCCGTAGCAGGTTCGAAGCCTGCCGCGGTGTCAGAGCGAAAAACCACATCCCGCACATAAGGTCGGCCGCGAATGGAAGAAACTACGGTCGATTGCCCATTGTTGACGACTAACCGCGGCGAGCTGTGCTCACTATAATCATTTCGTCGGCGGAGCTGGCCCAACAGTATGGCGGCATCTTCTTTAGCCAACACCCAGGCGCTGCTGCCGGAAGAACGTACCGGCACGGCGGTCAATAATTGCTGGACGCCGGCGCGCCAGTTGGGACTATCGAGCGTTATCACCCGCATCGAAAACGTATAGGCTGCCGCTTCATTGTTTGTAAAACGGTCCACAATATCTGCAACCACCTTGTGCATTTCCGCCGTATGATAGACGCGTATCGTGCGACCATCGGCGGCCAGCACGCCTAACGGGTCTGTATGCCAGGCTTCGTAGCCGGTTTCGCGCATAATCCAATCGACGATGGTCAACTCCGGCCGCTTGGTACTGGTTATGCGGGAGGTGTAAGGGCTGATGTCATATTCGCGCCAAATCTGGCCGGCGCGGCCGGGCAGCTTGTCGGCCAGAGCGTTTGGAGAGGCAAGCCCCGCCGAACTTTCGTTCGCGCCCGCCGACGATTCAGTCGCGGCACGCCATGCAGACCGTTCTTGCGGAGAAGCGTTCAACGTAGCTCCCTGCCCAAATACCGGTGCAGAGACGCCGATTAGCACCGCTCCGAAAAACACGCTCGAAAGAAAGTATTTCCACGTCATGACAGCCTCCTTTTAGCGTTTGAGACGGCTCCGCTCGCCTTGCCAGAAGCCGCCCAATCTCGAAAAGTGCCGGAGGAATCAGGGCGGGAAGTATATGCAAAAGAGCTGAACACCGCAAGACGGATTAGCGAATACGCAACGCTTTACTGCCTAACTAGATGCAGCCGAGACAGACTTTTCCACCAGGCCTGCTTTAAGCGGTGGGAAGTATTGATTTTCGGAGCAAGCCAATACATACTTAACTCTTAGGTCAGCATAATTTCCGTGATTGTCGTATCCTGCCTTGCTTTCCCCTTTTACAGACGGTGGTGAGATGATGAAGTCCTCGAAACTAAGCGCGCTTCTAGTGCTCTTACTGTCGTTGGGATTTGTACTTAATCATTCGTATTCTTTTGCCCAACCGACGGGCAAAACCGTCATCGAAGGCCCGAAAGACGTCGCCGACCTGAAAGCTCTGGAATCGCGCATCAAAGCCGTGGTGGCCAAAGTTGTGCCGGCGGTAGTGGGCATTCGTGTCGGCGGTGCATCCGGCAGCGGAGTGATCGTCAGCGAAGATGGCATTGTGATGACCGCCGGCCATGTGGTCGGCAAGCCCGGACAGCAAGTCATTTTCATCCTTGCCGATGGAAAGACCGTAAAGGGGGTAACGCTGGGGATGTTCGTTACCGCAGATGCAGGACTGATGAAAATTACGGAACAAGGCAAATGGCCGACCGTACCGCTGGGCCGTTCCGCCGCACTTAAACCCGGCGATTGGTGCCTGGCCATAGGGCATCCCTTAGGTTACCGGCCTGGCCGGCCTCCGGTGGTTCGCATCGGTCGCATCCTGGAAAAGAATGATGGCATCATTCGCACTGATTGCCCGCTTGTGGGTGGCGATTCCGGCGGCCCGCTGCTGGACCTCGACGGCAATGTTATCGGTATTAACAGCCGCATCGCCGGGCCGACGGATGTAAACCTTCATGCCGCCGTGGACGTATTCCATGAGAATTGGGACCGGCTGTTGAAAGGCGAAGCCTGGAGCGCCAACCTGCCCTCGCGCGAAGCCCCGGAAATCAAAGCCCCATTCCGAGAAGTCGTGCGCACGGCCAATCAATGCGTCGTCAGAGTGAAATGCGACGGAAAAGACGCCATCCTGGGCACAATCGTCGGCCCTGACGGCTGGATTCTGACTAAGGCCAGCGAACTTCACGGCCGCATCACTTGTCGGCTGCGCGACGGTCGGGAGCTGGAAGCACGCATTGTCGGCCTCCACCCGCCGCTTGATCTAGCGATGCTGAAAATCGACGCCGTCAACCTGCCGATTATTCCCTGGAAAATCGGCCAGCCGGAGGTAGGCCAATGGCTGGCTACGGCCGGGCTGGACGACGATCCGCTGGCACTGGGCGTGGTCAGCGTACCGCGGCTCACGATACCGCCCGTTGGCGGAGTTATCGGCGTGCAATTGGAGGAAGGCGAGGGTCCGGCGCGCATTGCCCAAGTTATGCCCAAAAGCCCTGCCGAAGCAGCCGGTTTGAAAACCGGCGACATTATCACCCACGTCAACGATCAACCGGCCGCAACCGCTATGGAGGTCCGCAACCTGTTGCAACGTCATCGCCCAGGGCAAACCGTCAAATTGACCATCAAACGCGGCGAGCAAACATTGGAAATCCAAGTTACGCTGGGCAGACTCTCTTCGCCGGCTCTGGAAAGACAAGAAATGATGAACAAATTGGGCGTCGGCGTGAGCAAACGGGCAGATGATTTCCCGGCGGTTATTCAACATGATACGGTCCTCAAGCCCAGCGATTGCGGCGGGCCGGTGGTGGACCTCAGCGGCCAGGTCGTCGGCGTAAATATCGCCCATGCCGGCCGCACTGAAACCTACGCCTTGCCTAGCGATTTGCTGATCGGTCCGATGTACGACCTGATTTCCGGCCGCCTTTCGCCGGCGATTTTCGAAGCCGCCCGCAAAGCCGCTGAAGAAAAGGCCGCTGCGGAAAAGAAGGCCGAGGAAGAGAAAAAAGCCGAAGAACAAAGAAAGGCCGAAGAGCAGAAAAAAGCTGAGGAAGAGCGCAAAAAAGCCGAAGAAGAAAAACGCAAAGCTGAAGAACAAAAAAAGGCGGAAGAGCAAAGAAAGGCGGAAGAGGAAAAGAAAGCCGCTGAAGAAAAACAAAAGGCCGAGGAGCAGAAAAAGGCTGAACAGGAGCGAAAGGCCGCCGAAGAAAAGCAGAAAGCCGAGGAGCAAAAGAAGGCCGAAGAACAGAAAAAAGCCGAAGAGGAGAAAAAGGCTGAGGAAGAGAAAAAGGCTCCTGAGGAAAACCCCGATTCACCCAAGGCTGAAGAGAAAAAGGCTGACGAAAAGAAAGAAGAAGAAAAGAAGGGATAATCCGCAGGGCAAACTGCTTTAACCCTTCAGCACCTCCAGCAGATACCGCCCATAAGGATTGTTATATTCCCTGGCCAGCGTTTCCAGTTGAGTGGCGCTGATAAAACCCTTGCGATAGGCCACTTCTTCCAGGCAGGCGATCTTCAGTCCCTGTCGTTCTTCTATGGTGCGAACGAAATTGGCCGCTTCGTGGAGCGAAGCTTCCGTGCCGGCGTCCAGCCACGCAAAGCCGCGGCCAAGCAGCTCCACGTGAAGTTCGCCTTGCTGGAGATAGGAACGATTCACGTCCGTGATCTCCAGTTCACCGCGTGCGGAAGGCGTCAGCCGGGCGGCGATTTCCGCAGCTTGTCGGTCGTAGAAATATAGCCCCGTAACGGCCAGATTGGATTGCGGCTCAGCCGGCTTTTCTACCAGAGAAACCGGCCGGCCTGCAGCATCCAAAGCCACGACGCCGTAGCGTTGGGGGTCCTTTACCCGGTAGGCGAAGATCGTGGCTCCTGCGAACCGATTGGCGGCGCGGTCGAGGAGCGTCTGAAAGCCGTGGCCGAAAAAGATGTTATCGCCGAGGATCAAAGCCGTCCGATCCTGGCCGATAAAATCCCGTCCGATGAGCAACGCTTGAGCAATCCCCTTCGGTTCCGGTTGAACGGCATAGGAAATGCGAATGCCCAGCCACGTTCCATCGCCCAGCAGCCGCTGATAGTTGCCAATATCCTGAGGAGTGGAAATCAACAATATCTCGCGGATGCCGGCAAGCATAAGCACCGACAAAGGGTAATAAATAAGCGGCTTATCATAGACGGGCAACAATTGTTTACTGACCGCCCGTGTAATCGGGTAGAGCCTGGTGCCGGAGCCGCCGGCCAAAAGGATTCCTTTGAGCAAGGCCTCTGCCTGTGGCATAACTGCTCTCTTGATTCTGTGCCAAAAACAAGCCCGCTGTTAGAGCGCTGGAGCCGCGTGGCTTTTACGCCGCATCTCGGATCGCCGGCGATTGTTGTCGGCGATACGCACCGCTCAGGACGCGCTCCACCCACCATGTGTTGTTGATGTACCATTCTACGGTTTGTCGGAGTCCGGCGGCGAAATCCCATTGCGGCCGCCAACCCAATTGACGTTGCACCTTGGCGGCGTCAATAGCATAGCGACGGTCGTGTCCTGGACGGTCGCTGACGAACGTAATCAGCTTTTCACACGGGACATGAGGTAAATTGGGCTGCATCTGATCAACTAAGCGGCAAATTTCGCGGACTACCTCCAGGTTTTCCTTTTCGCAATTGCCGCCGATGTTGTAAGTTTCACCCGCCCGGGCTGCGGCCAGCACCCGCCATAATGCTCGACAGTGATCCTCGACATGCAACCAGTCGCGTACTTGCCGGCCATCGCCATAAACCGGCAGCGGCTTTCCCCGCAGGGCGTTGAGGATTGTTAAAGGAATCAATTTTTCGGGAAATTGATACGGCCCATAGTTATTAGAGCAGTTGGTAATCATCGTCGGCAGGCCGTAGGTGTGATGATATGCCCGCACAAAATGATCGGCCGCCGCCTTGGAAGCGGAATAAGGCGAGTTAGGGCAGTAAGGACTATCTTCACGAAAACGACCCGTAGAACCTAAAGAGCCGAACACCTCATCGGTGGAGATGTGTAAAAAACGAAACTGTGCGCGTTGTCGAGGCGTAAGTTCGGCGTAATAATTCCGTGCGGCTTCCAATAACTGGAACGTGCCCACCACGTTGGTTTGCACAAATTCCGCCGGCCCTTCAATCGAGCGATCAACGTGTGATTCAGCCGCGAAGTGAACAATCGCCCTGGGCCGGTATTCCCTCAGCAGCCGCTCCACCAGTGCTCTGTCGGCGATGTCTCCATGAATAAAAATGTGCCGCGGATGCGTGGAAATGGAGCGGAGCGAATCCAAATTGCCGGCATAGGTCAATTTATCAAGATTCACAACCAGGCAGGTTTGCTCGGCAATTGCTTGACGAACAAAACAGCCGCCGATGAAACCTGCCCCCCCTGTAACCAATATGGTTTCCATCTGGCCTCCTTTTCCTCCCTGCTCAATAGGAGCTTTGCCTCGGATAAAACGAAAAGTAAGACGAGCATCATAATCAGTCGGTCGATAGCAAACAAGATAAAATAGGCAAGAAAGCGACCGCACTTTCTCTTTCTTTCGCAGATTCTGCAAATTACGAAATCGCCTTCCTGGTGGGAAAAGTTTTTCTTAATCGGCATAGTCAGAAACAGCAGGAGATCACTATAATCCCCCGACTTCCCTGAAACTTATTTCTCTACCAGCTCCACCGGCGGAGGAGTCGATGACCGGACACGGAGGTCCGAGAACATCGCTTTTTGGCTGTGTGCTGTCAAGCCTTTGCCGAGCTTGCGCATGGCACCGCGCAGGGCCGCTTACCGCACTGGCTTTTCTTACCGCCCAGCTTTGGAGCAGCGTCTGGGCTGAAGACCTGCGCTTGCGGGTTTTATGGGGCGGTGGCGTCAGTCGTCGCTGGCACGCGACGGTCTCTCTCAGCCGAGGAACTCTGTCCGAACTCACCCTACTCGGCTTGGAAGCCGACGAACCCGGCTCCATCTGGGTTGAGGGCGACGGTCAGGAGGCTGGACAAAAAATCTTTGTTCGACCTCGACTGCCCAGGGACTTCGACGGCTTCGACGTTTCCCTTTCCGCTCCCGCCGACGCTACATTGTCGTTTCGCTACTGGTCCGCCGAACATTCGGAACGACCTGTGCTGATTGAAGTCCCTGTGGCGAACCTCTCCGAAGAGCCGCTTCAGAAGCCGCTCGATGAGCAGGGAAACCGCTTGTCAATCGCTTTGGCGCCTGGCGAGCAATTGCGTGTGCGATTCGAACGAGAGCACCTCGTGTTTTCGCCGGGCGAGCCGTTCAAGTTTTCCGTCGAACTCCAAAACTTACGCGCGGCGGAACCAGCTTCTCTCCGACTGCGCGCCCAGCTTCTCAATAACGGCAAAGAACTCTGGTCCTCTCAAAAAGACCTGAAAGACGCGGCGGAAGGAGCCGTTTCGCTTGAAGCAACTATGCCAAGTGAAGAAGGGGTTTATGATCTTTTGCTTACGGCGACTACCAACCCTTCATGGTCGCAGGCAGTGCGTCAGCCGCTGAATTGGCGGCGCACCCTAGCGGAACGGCGCGTGCAACTGCTCGTGCTCCAAAACAGACGACGCTCGGCGCCGGCGCGCGGCGAACAGGAGTTTGAGCAAATCCTGGAAATCGACCCCGCCAGTCCAAGTTGGTTGGACAAGTTGGGCAAGTTGCCGCAATGGCAATTGAGCAAAGCCCGCTTGCCGCGACTGTGGAAAGGCCCTCTGGAAAATTCTTGCTCGCTATCCTGGCCGCACGTCCTGGGCGACTTATCCGCCCTCAAGCCGAATACTGATTCGCCGGATGTAAGTTGGGCGGCGTACTGGCTCCCGCTCAGCCGACCAGAGAGGCCGCATATCGTAGAAGTTGAATATCCCAGCGACGTGCGTCAAACTTTGGGAGTATGTGTGCTGGAAGAAAATTCCGCCGGCGGAACAATGCCCCTGATTGCGAACCTGGGCGTGAATAACGCCGAAGAGTTGCTCGCCGGCAATGCTCAGCCCTCTTTGCTGCGGCATCGCTTGATTTTTTGGCCGCGCACGACGGCGCCGCTATTGCTGATTACCAACCTTCGGGAAAACGCCCCAGCGGTCTATGGAAAAATCCGCGTGTTCGCCGGCCCGGAGCGCCTGCCGCCTTTAAGCAGGCAGACGGCGACGAGCAACCGGCGTTTGTTGCTGGCCTATCTCGACCGGCCGAACTTTCCGGCCAATTTTTCGGCCCTTGAGGACATCGACCCTTCGACCGGCAGGCCGGTAAGCGATTGGCGCACGTTCCATGAAAGCGCTGTGCGGCTGACGGAGTACCTTAAATATGCGGGCTACAATGGCGCAATGCTTGCCGTCGTGGCCGATGGTAGCGCCCTCTACCCTAGCCGGCTCTTGCAACCCAATCCTCGCTATGACACCGGCGTATTTGCCGGCTCCGGCCAAGACCCGGTGCGCAAAGACATCCTGGAAATGTTGCTACGCTTGTTTGACCGAGAGGAATTGCAACTTGTGCCGCTAGTGGATTTTTCCGCCCCGCTGCCGGAACTGGAACGCTTGCTGCGGGCCGGCGGATCGGAAATGGTGGGCATAACCTGGGTGGGGACCGGCGGCCGGGAACTTTGCACCGTGCGACCGCCTTTGCAAGGCGCAGGGCCGTACTACAACATCCTCCATCCTCAGGTGCAAGAAGCCGTGCGGAATGTCCTGCGCGAACTTATCACCCGTTCCGCCCGGCATCCCTCTTTCGCCGGAATCAGCATCCGCCTTTCTCCCGACGGTTATGCGCAATTGCCTGGGCCGGAGTGGGGCTTCGACGATGCGACTGTTGCTCGATTTCAACGCGACAGCGGGCTGAATGTACCAGGCGAAGGACCACAACGCTTCGGTGAACGCGCCGCCTTTCTCGCTCAAGAACCTTACCGCCGCATGTGGCTGCAATGGCGGGCGGTGGAATTGGCCAAGTTCTATCGCTCCCTTGCCGCCGAGTTGAAATCCTTCCGCCCCGACGCCCGACTCTATTTGGCCGGCGGGGAAATGCTCAGCGGGCCGGCGCTGGAAGCCGAATTGCGACCTGCTTTGCCCCGCCGCTCCAACTTGGTTGCCGTCTTGCTGACCATCGGCTTTGACACCCGCCTATATCAGGAACCGCAAAACGGCATCGTCTTTCTCCGACCGGAACGCATCGTTTCGCCGGATGATCTAATCCGCTCCGCCGCCGAATTGGAAATCCATCAAATGGGCGACGTGGATCGCTGTTTCCAGGGCGGCATGCCGGTGGGCAGCTTGTTTTATCATCCGGCGCGCGAGTTCCGCTTGCCGTCCTTTGAACGGACCGGCACTTTCAAACCTTTCGCCACGACGTACCTTTCGCAAGCCACGCCGGCCGGTTGGCAAAATCGCCGCCGCTTCGTGCGCTCTCTTGCCGCACTTGACGCCCAAATCATGGTCGATGGCGGGCGGTTGCTGCCGATGGGTGAAGAAGAGGCGGTGCGCCACGTGGTTGCTGCCTATCGCGCGCTGCCGGCCGCCGGCTTTCAAACGGTCGGCGGCAATTCCCCAGCGTCGCAGGCCCAGCCGGTTACCTTCCGCGTGTATTCTTACGGAGGAAATACCTATCTTTACGCGGTCAACGATGCCCCTTTTCCCGTTACTGCCAAGGTGCAAGTCGAGGCCGGCCCTGCATGTCGCCTCGAAGAGTTGAGCGGCCGGCGACGCCTGGAAGGACTGAAGCCGGCCGGCGGCGGAGGGCGATACTGGGAGGTAAGCCTCGAGCCTTACGATCTTGTAGCCGTTCGCCTCTCGGAGCCGAATGTGCGCTGCTTCGAGCCGCATGTGTCCTGGCCTGCCGTGGTGGAGACTGCTTTGCAAGCCCGCATTCAACGGCTTGCCGCCGGTGCGGCCGCGCTGCGTACACCATTGGCTATGGATGTCGTACCCAACGGCGATTTTGAACGCTCTCCCCCGGCCGCCGACGCCACCGTGCCCGATTGGGTCCTCAGTCAGCAGAGCGGCGTAATCATCGACCTGGACGAAACCCAACGGCATGGAGGCAGTCGATCTGTAAGAATGTTCAGCAATGGCCCGATTGCCTGCCTCGTAAGCCGCCCGCTGCCGGCACCTACTACCGGCCGCCTGACCGTCTCGGTTTGGCTCCGCGTCGCCGATGCGGCGCATCAACCGCCGCTGCGACTGGCCGTGGAAGGCAAGCTTGCCGGTCGCAGTTATTACCGCTATGCACCCGTCGGACGACCCAGCGAACCGACCCAGGCTGTCCCGCCCATTCTCGCCGAGTGGGGGCAATACGTCTTCCAGGTGGACGATCTGCCGCTGGAAGGACTGGACGGCCTCCGCCTGCGATTCGACATGATGGGCGAAGGCGAAGTCTGGATTGATGATGTTCAAGTGTATAGTATGGCCTTTAACAAAACCGAAATGGTCGAATTGTCGAAGCTCATCACCCTGGCCGATGTCAAGCTGCGTAACGGGCAGTTGGGGGATTGTCTGCGGCTTCTGGAAGGCTACTGGCCGCGATTCTTGGAAACCCATGTCCCCCTGCCGTCCGCGGCTGGGGAAGCAGCGGCCGCCAGTCAACCGCGTGCGGAGAACGAGCCACCCCCCCAACGGAGCAGTTTCCTCGACCGGCTGAAGGGCATCGTGCCGCATTCGCTGCGCTAAGCCTGTGATTTTTCCATTCCTCCTCAAATTTTTGTCCAGATTCTCCCTTCCGGTTTCACTAAACTAAAGGAAGGCATTTCTTTATGCGGGGGCGAAGGCCTTTTCGACACGACGAGCTTAAGGTGCCTGGGTGGTGTTCCAGACCGAACAAATCGTCCGCATCCTGATGGCCGAGCGAAACAAACTTCTGGCCTACGCCTGGTCCATCACCGGCGATTTCGCCACGGCCGAAGATGTGGTGAAGGAAGTGGCGCTCCTGGCTATGGATAAAGGCACCGACGTAGCCGACGAAGGACGGTTGCGGCTGTGGCTGCGTCGAACCGCAAGGTTAAAAGCCCTGGAAGCCCTACGTGAAAAACGCCGTTTGCCGCCGCTCAGCGACGAAGTTTTGGAAAAGCTGGAAGCCCATTGGTTGCCTTATGACCAGCGCGGCGAATTGACGGAATCCACGCTGGCGGAATTTCTTCGTGCCTGTGTCCGGCTGTTGACTGACTATCAGCGGAATTTGCTCCGTCTGCGATACGTCGCTGGTCTGCGGAGCAGCGAGATCGCCCAGCAATTGCAGATGAAGGTGGAAACCGTCTATCGCACGCTTACGCGCATCCATAGCAAACTGGCCGAGTGTATCGAGCTGAAACTGGCCGCCCGCAAAGAGAACTCGGAAGATGGTCGGTAACGTCTCACAAGACGAAAAGCCTCATTTTGACGACGAGTTCATCGAGCTTGTGGTCCGACATCTCGACGGCCGCCTGGACGAGTCCCAGAAAGAGCAACTAAACGCGCTCTTGGCCGCCGATGCGGCGAAGCGGGATCTGTTCGTTGCGCTGTGCACCCAGGCTTTGTTACTGGCTTCTTGCCTGGATGTGGAAAAAAACGAACCTTTACGAGCTTCTCAAAAGGAAGCCTCCACTCCCATTACCGTGCCGTTTATTACCGGCAGCCGAGGCTATCCCGAGGAGCCGAGCTTTTATGCTCCCATCGGCTTTTCGGGTCGAATTGTCATCGAGCCTTCGCCGCCCAAGCCGGTTCCCTGGTATAGCATCCATTCGCCGATCGGATTGCACCTGGTTGCTCATACCATCAGCGCCATTTTATTGCTCATCGGCCTGGGCATCGCTTCCGTGGTTTAC
>Ga0272448_1002069_pt1 | contig 25907 bp, 21 predicted proteins | sample YNPCB0191_FD_202220 | JGI IMG/M metagenome (GOLD analysis project Ga0272448, IMG submission 202220) | Hot spring sediment microbial communities from Yellowstone National Park, WY, United States - YNP-CB-019-1 | ecosystem: Environmental > Aquatic > Thermal springs > Hot (42-90C) > Sediment... | reverse complement strand
CTGATGCCGCCGGAGATGCATGGTTACTACGCCGGCAAAACGCGCACGACCCATTATCTGCGGCCCTATCGCGCGATGGGTGCCAGCCATTCACCCCGGCGTGATTCGAAGGAGGTGGTGCTGAGTTGATCGAGTGACCCCCTTTTTTGTCGGGAAAGAACAGCGCATGGTCCCGCGCGTTGCGGGATGACGAGGAGGGAGGTTCTCTGCCGCGAGGCAGAGCCAACCCTGAGCTTCATCGCAGGGGAAAATCGAAAGATCAGCGGATGCCTCCAAGAACAGCCACGTTCTTCATTTCTTTCCCTCCCGAAATTCAATCGCGCGAGCAAAACCATCGAGCGATCGATGCGACAAAGGCGCGCGAGGTGGCAGCGAATAAAACGTAAAACGTGAAGCGTGATGACGTTTTACTCTTTACGTTTTACCAATCACTTTCCTCCCGGAGGGAATTCCCCATGTGTGGCATCGTTGGCTACGTTGGTCCGCGCGACGCAACGCCGATTCTGCTCGACGGTTTGCGCCGGCTGGAATATCGCGGCTATGACTCGGCGGGGATCGCGATTCTCGCGCCCGGCGGCAAGATCGAAATCCGCAAGAGCGAAGGCAAACTCAAAAAGCTCATCGATACGCTGAACAGTTCTGCGCCCCAGGGACATCTCGGACTCGGACACACGCGCTGGGCGACGCACGGCGCGCCGAACGATACGAACGCGCACCCACACGCGGACTGCACCGGGCGCATCGTCGTCGTGCACAACGGCATCATCGAAAACTATGCCGAGCTGCGCGAATCGCTGCGCGCGCGCGGGCACGCGTTTATCACCGAGACCGATACCGAAGTCCTCGCGCACCTCATCGAGGATGAATGGCGCGGGGCGAGGGGCGAAGGCGCGCTCGCGTTCGTCGGCGCGGTGCAGCGCGCACTCAAACAGGTGCGCGGCACGTACGGCATCGGTGTGTTCGACCAGGACTATCCGGAATTGCTCATCGGCGCGCGGCACTTTTCGCCGCTTGTCGTCGGAATGGGCGAAGGGGAGAATTTCATCGCGTCCGATATTCCCGCGCTGCTGCCGTACACCAAGAACGTCGTGCTGATCGAAGACGGCGAAATCGCCGCGCTGACGCGCGACGCGGTCCACCTTTACACGCTCGACGGCGAGCCGGTCGAGCGCGATCCGCTGCAGGTGACCTGGGATGTGCGATCGGCGGAAAAGGGCGGCTATCCGCATTTCTATCTCAAGGAAATTCACGAACAGCCCGCCGCGCTCGCGAACGCGCTGCGCGGTCGCGTCGGTGAGCGCGGCGTGAACGTCGCGGAGCTGGACACGCTCGATCTCGCGCGCGTCCGACGCGTGCTCTTGCTCGCGTGCGGTTCGTCGCACCACGCCGGCTTGGTCGGCAAACGCGTGTTCGAGGAATGGACGCGGCTGCCGGCAGAGGCGGTCATCGCGTCCGAGTTTCGCTACGCGTCGCCGGTGATCGACGAAAGCACGCTGGCGATCCTCATCACGCAGTCAGGCGAGACCGCGGACACGCTCGCGAGCATGCGGCTCGCGAAATCAGCAGGCGCGCAGACGCTCGCGCTGACGAACACGATCGGGAGTTCGATCACGCGCGGCGTGACGACGACGGTGAACTTGCAGGTCGGACCAGAAATCGGCGTGGTCGCGTCCAAGACGTTCAGCGCACAGGTGCTCTTGCTCGAACTCATCGCGCTCGATTGGGCGCGGCGGCGCGGCACGCTGGCTGCAGAACGCGTCGAAGAACTCGCGCGGCAGTTCGCCCGTTTGCCGGATGTGATGGAAGGCGCACTGGGAACCGATCATCAGATGCAGCAACTCGCGGAGAAAATCTGGACGCGGCGAAGTTGCTTTTTCTTCGGACGCGGCTTTGGCTATCCGACCGCACTGGAAGGCGCGCTCAAGTTGAAAGAGGTGAGTTATCTGCACGCCGAGGGCTATCCCGCCGGCGAGCTAAAGCATGGTCCGATCGCAATGCTCGATCCCGAAATCCCGGTCATCGCGATTGCGACGCACAGCGCGACGCTGGAAAAAGTGGTGAGCAATATCCAGGAGGTGCGCGCGCGCCAAGCGCCAGTGATCGCGCTGGCGACGGAAGGGGATGGCAAGATCGCCGAACACGCGGACGATGTCGTCTATCTGCCGCACGTTTCCGAAGAACTCGCGCCGGTGGTGGCGACGGCGCCGCTGCAACTGTTGGCGTACTATGTCGCGATCAAACGCGGCTGCGATGTGGACCAGCCGCGAAACCTCGCCAAGAGCGTGACGGTCGAATAAAAATGGACGGGCGGGGTCGAAGGGCTTCGCCCGTTTTTTCATCTGGAAACCGCGCGCATCTGCGCGACGAGCCCACGCGCTCGTTGACATCTCCAATGCTTCGGGGCATAATGGCGCTGGTCGAGTCACTGAAGCAAACGCAACGATATGATCAAGTACCCATCGATTGCGGCGCGCAAGCGCTTGCTCGTCATGCTCTTGTTTTTCATTCCGCTCGCGATGTATGTGCGCACGCTCGCGCCGAGCATCACCTGGACGAACGAGTCGGCGGACAGCGGCGACCTGGTCACCGCGGCATTCACCGGCGGCATTCCCCACCCCACCGGCTATCCGCTCTACACGATGGTCGCATCCGTCCTGGCGCGTTTGCCGTTCGGCGAGCCGGCGCAGAATGTTGCGTTTTTTTCCGCGCTCGGCGCGGCGGCAGCCGTTGTCTTGACGTACTCTGCCGCGCGCGCCGTGATGCCGGCAGACCTTCGCCCGGAAGTGTCGATGCTCGCCGCGGCAGCCGCCGCGCTGACGCTCGCGTTCGCGCCGCTCTTTTGGGCGCAGGCGAACGTGGCGGAGCTGTACGCGCCGAATGCGCTCCTCGTCGCTGCGCTGCTCGCGGTGTTGCTCTCACAGAATCCGCATCGGCTCGAACTCGCCGCGCTGATTTTCGGCGTGGGACTGGCGCACCATCTCAGCATCCTGCTGTTCGCGCCGACGGTGGCGCTGCTGTTGTCGGCGCATTCGTGGCGCCGCGAGCAAATCGCGCGCGCGGCGATTTTGTTTTTCGTTCCGCTGCTCTTTTATCTTTATCTTCCGATTCGCGCTGCCGCGCAGCCGCCGGTGAACTGGGGCGACCCGAAGACGCTCGCCGGTTTTCTGTGGACGGTGAGCGCCGCGCCGTACCGAGTATATTTTTTCGATTTCCAACTTGGCGACGCTGCCGCACGTCTCGCCATGCTGTCGAACTATTTGTTTCGGCAGTTTGCCGTGTGGGGCGTCGCGCTCGGCTTGTGGGGACTCGTCCGAATGTTTTCCGGCGAGACGCGACGCAGATTGGCTGCGCTGATCTTGGCGTTCTTCCTTCCAGCCGGCTACGCGATTGCCTACGCGTCGCGCAATTCATTTGTGTATCTGCTGCCCGCGTTCATCGTCTTTGCGCTGTGGCTCGCGCGCGGCATCGCCGAGCTGACGCGAATGCTGCCCGTCCACGGGTCGCGCGTCGCGCTGATCGCCGCAGTGATTCTTTTGCCCGGCTTTAATCTCGCGGCGAATTTTTCCGCGCTCGATCTCTCGCGCGACCACCAAGCCATCGACTATGCCGCCGCGGTGTTTCGCGCCGCGCCGCGCGACGCGCTCATCGTCACCGATGGCGACGCGCATCTGTTCGCGCTGTGGTACTATCGCTACGTCCGCGCGCCCGATGCGCGTGTCGCGGTGGTGAGCCGCGAGATGCTTCAGTACGATTGGTACTATGATCAAGTGCAGCGGACGATGCCCGAACTACCGGACAAATCCTTGGTGCCCAGTCTCGCGCAACGGTTGCAAGAGGTCATCGAACAGAATCTGCGCCGCGGGCGCGCGGTCTACGCGACGACCCAGGACGAATGGTTCACCGCGTACTCGATGAAGAATCTGGGCGCGCTGTACCAAATCGTCGGTCGGTTGCAATGAGCGTGCGGCTCAAGCGGTTGATCGACCTGGTCGGCGCGCTATTCGGCTTGATCGTCACGTCGCCGCTCATGCTCTTGATCGCACTCGCGATCAAACTCGATTCTGCCGGGCCCGTCCTGTTCGTCCAGACGCGCGCGGGGCAGGGCGGCAGACCGTTTCGGATGTACAAGTTTCGGTCGATGGTCGCGGACGCCGAAACGCGGCTGGACGCGGTGATCGCGCAAAGCCAATTGCCGCCGCCGGTGTTCAAAATCCCGCGCGATCCACGCGTAACCCGCGTGGGCCGATTTCTCCGCCGCTTCAGTCTCGATGAACTGCCACAATTCGTCAATGTGCTCAAGGGGGAAATGAGTTTGGTGGGTCCGCGCCCGGAAGAACTGCGCATCGTCGCGTTGTATTCGGATTGGCACCGGCGGCGCCTGGCGGTCAAGCCGGGCATCACCGGTCCGATGCAAACGTACGGTCGCGGCGCGCTGTCGCTGGACGAACGCGTGCGGCTGGAACTGACGTACATCGAAAATTACTCGCTGTGGAAAGATTTCTACTTTTTGCTCAAGACGATTCCCGCGGTGCTGGGCGGGCGTGGCGCGTTTTGACATTTCAAGGATCCACCGCGAAGACACGCGGGCGCGGCATTGCATAGATTATTCGGTTCCTGCGCGTCTTGGCGGTTGATGTTCTTGTCAGATGATGAATCGCTTCATTCTCCTCCGCATCGTGATTCTGCTCGGCTTGATGGCTGTCGCCGCGCTCGTGCCGCCGTGGAAGCGCCCGGACATTCCCAAGCCCGCGCCGCGCGGATTCGGCGCCGCGGTCGGCTACGGGCTGGGCGGCGCGCGCGAACTCGATCAACTGGGTGCGGTGTGGTACATCGACTATAGTTTTCGCGGCGCGCGTTTGGGTGCGCACCCGCGGCTCTACCTCGTCGAGGCAAAATCGGATTGGCGTTCGGCGCCGGAGCTCGCGCGGGCGCATCGCGGCGAGTGGTGGCAGTTTGGCAACGAGCCGAACGATCCGAACCAAGACGATGTTTCGCCGGCGGATTATGCCGCGCGCTATCACGATTTCTACTTTGCGCTCAAAGCCGCGGATTCGACCGCGTCGATCCTCGCGGCGGGGATCGCAAACGCCGACTGGGCGTGGGCGGATGCGTTCCGCGAGGCGTACCGCGCGCGCTTCGGTCGCTATCCGCGCGTCGATGGCTGGAGTATCCACAATTACTTGCTGGACACGTGTCAGGACGCGCTCGATGTGAATCAGTTTGAATTGCGCATCCATGCCTTCCGCGACTGGATGGCGCGCGCGGGCGAAGCGACCCAGCCGCTCTGGGTGACCGAGTACGGCGTCCTTTACGGGAACGGTTGCTGCGGCTGCCCGCGCATCGCCGACGAGGACACGGTGGCATTTATGCGCGCGACGACGAATTGGATGATCCAGTCGCGTCTCGTGCAAGGCTGGGCGTGGTTCGCGTTGTACTCCGGTGGGCGATTCAATGGCGATCTGTTCACCGGCGATGCCGATCTCACGCCATTGGGCACGACGTACCGCGAACTGATTCAGGCGAGCGAGAAAAAATAATGCGCGTCTCGGTGATCGTGCCCGCCTACCACGCAGCGTCCACGCTGGCGCGGTGCCTCGCCGCGCTGGACACGCAGGATTTCCCGCGCGATGAATTCGAAATCATCGTCGTGGACGATGGTTCAACCGACAACACTGCCGAGATCGCCGCGCGGTTTTCATCGGTACGCTTGATCCGCGCCGAGCATCGCGGCGCGGCGGCGGCGCGGAATGCCGGCGCGCGCGCGGCGCGCGGCGACCTGGTGCTGTTCACCGACGCGGACTGCGAGCCGACGCGCGAGTGGATCGCGACGCTCTGCCGCGCGTTTGCCGACGCACGCGTCGTCGGCGCGAAAGGGGCGTACCGCACGCGCCAGCGCGGGTGGATCGCGCGTTTCGTGCAGCTGGAGTACGAGGAAAAGTACGCGCGGATGCGCCGCGCGCGGAGAATCGATTTCATCGACACGTACAGCGCGGCGTACCGGCGCGATGTTTTTCTGGCGAACGGCGGCTTTGACGAATCGTTTCCAACCGCGTCGGTCGAAGATCAGGAATTCTCGTTTCGCCTCGCGGAACAGGGGTTGGCGATGGTCTTTGTGCCGGACGCCATTGTCTATCATCGGCACGCGGCGACGCTCGGCGCGTACGCGCGGCGCAAGTTCCGCATCGGTTATTGGAAGGTGCGGGTGCATCGGCAGCATCCCGGCAAACTGCTGCGCGACACACACACGCCGCCGACGCTGAAAATGCAGATGGAGTTGTTCCTCGCGATGGTCGCCGCCGCGATTGCCGCGCTGTTCGCGCCCGCGGCGTGGTTCGCGGTGAGCGCGCTGATCGTCATTTTCTTTATCAGCGCGGTTCCGCTCCTCGTTTTCATCGTGCGGCGCGACGCGCCGATTGCGCTGATCGCGCCGCTGCTCATTCTGTTGCGCGCGGCGGCACTGGGCGCGGGATGGGTGGCGGGAACGCCGATGTGGTTTCGGAAATGAAGACACCGTTCGGGAGGAACGGTGTCTTGTCTCATACGGCGGCTCGGCTATTGTTTCAAGTGATGTTTGTGCGCTTCCACGAGCCATCTCTCGTAAACCTCTCGGAGCATGGTTGTCAATCCTTCCTGAGTGCAAGGGTATCGCGGGCCCAGATCGGTGAGTTTTTCTGGTTCGATCAACATGAATTCGAAATCCTGACCGGTCGGATCGATCTTGAGATGAACTTCGAGCGCCGCCACATTCAGGATGCCCGCCGTGTCCCACGTGTGTTCGATGCTCCAAATCCAATTCTGTCCGCGCATTCCTGCGGCAATCGCATAGGTATCCGAAAGCAGGCTGCTGCCCCAGCACGTCTTTCCGAAATCGTTCAGGTATTTCTGAACGATTGGATCGAGAGTCTTGGCTTTTGCGCGCACGCGTTTCACCGCCAAGTCAAAAGCATTCTTTCGTTTTCTTTCTTCGGCTGACTTTTGTCTCCGGATATCCTCAAGCCAACTCACAAGCCCCTCCTGCCGGGGATCGACCGGGTCGATTCCAGCGCGGTTGCCCTGATCTGCTGCGATCGCAGTGTCAAAACGAAAGTGCTCGCCATCCGCGCGCAACTTTGCGCTCGACAGGGCAGAGGCGAAACATTCGGAACGATTCTGTGACGCCGGTGCAAATCGATTCAGCCAGAAACCCGCAGTACGAGGACGCCATTCGCACTGAGAGTATATTGCAAACTTGACGCCGAGTCAAAATCGATGGGCGATTCTCACCGCAGCATCGCGATGAAGAACACGTACAGGACGGACTGGACGATCACCGTGACGACCAAACCCAGCAGCGCGTCCGGCTGGCGCACCGCGAACCAGTCCTCCGTCAGCTTCAACACCCCGTAACACCCGAGAACAACGGCGGGCGCCGCGGCGAAAACGAACACGATGAGCGGCGCGCCGGCGATCACCAGCAGCGTCATTGCGGCGGCGACGAGCCAGCGCGGCAATTGCGTCAATGGATACAGGCGCAGCACGTCGTTGAATTCCAACGCGCGCATATACTCGACCGGCACGGCGGTCAGATAAAGACTCGCCAGCGGAAATTCGACGAACGCAAAGAGGAAGACGAGCAGCGCGCCCCATGGCATCTCGACGCGGATGATGGCGGCGATAACCTGCGGCAGCGCGAGCGACGCCGCGATGGAGACCATTTGCAGCGCCGCCTCGCGCGCGCTGATCGGAATGGTCGGGGCGCTGGATAGCTCGCGGAGCGTTGCCAGCGGCGCGGTCAGCATCGAGAGAAGGCGGGTGGGTTTGTCTTCGTCCAAGTGCGCCGCAAAATCCGCCTCGCCGTATTTTCGTTTTAGCTGCGCGACCAGGGCTGCCACCAGATGATCGAAACCGATCAGATCGGAAGTCAGAAAGAACCCGCGTCCCATCCAGCGACCGAAAATGAGACTCGCGGCGAATCGCTGGAGCGGCATCCCGTTTGCCGATTCGACCCACACAATGAACCGTCCGCCCGGCAATTCGACGGAGTGCAGCGCGCGCAGCGCGTCCAGCGATACGACGCGCGCGCCGAGTGCGGTCTGCATCGCCAGACGATTGTTCGTCAGCGTAATGCGCGGCACGGCGAACGCGAGCGCGTCTGCGGCGATGAGCGCGAAGGCGAATCCGATGTGCGCGCTGAGCAGCATCGGTAAAATATCCTGCGAGGGCGTCAGGAGAACGAGGCGCGGCCAATCGAGCGGCGCGGCGAGGACGCTGTAGAACGTGCGCAGCCACGCGAGGATGTACTCGACGAGGGTTGCCAGCAGCAGCGAAACCCAGAGCGCAGTGACCGCGCGCCGGAGAGTCGGCGGATATTGGAAAGGCGTGCTGCGTGGGTCGAAGGACATGGCAGATGTGCGCCCAGGGCGCACGCCGCGTGCGCCCTGCGAATTCAATCTGTGGTATAATCTGACTCTGGTTGCACGGCGCTTGGCTCGGGTGCGTCCGCGCGATGAACCAGAATAATTTCGCCGAACAAACGGTCCTGTTGCGCGCTGATCTGCCGCCGCTTGATCAGTTCGAGAATCGCGAGGAATGTGACGATGACTTCCACGCGCGTCCGGGCACTCTCCAGTAGATGGCTGAAACTGACGCGCGTTCGCCGTTTCGTCAGCGCGATGATCGAGTGAATCTGTTGATCGATTGAAACGGAGAGGGGTACGGTCAGCGTACCTTGCGGCAAGCTGGGGTGGACGTTCAGCACGCGCTGCAGTGCCATTGCGAGATCGTTCACGCTCACGCCTTCCAGTTTCCACGTGGTCGGTTGTGGACGCGGCGGCGGAGCAAAGCGCGGGTACGCGCGCAAGCCCTGCCGCTCGCGTTCGCGCAGAAACCCGGCGACTTGTTTGAACATCTTGTACTCGCGCAGTTGGCGCGCCAATGCTTCGCCCACGTCTTCCTCGCCATCGGGCGAGGGATGCTCCGGCTGTGGCAGCAGGAGGCGCGATTTGATGAGGATGAGCTTCGCGGCGATAATGAGATAGTCCGCGAGCGCGGACAGTTCGATGCGACCGGGCGCGCTGATGATTTCGAGAAACTGGTCGGCGACCGCGCCGAGTGAAACGCGCGTGATGTCCAGCTCGCGGTGCTCGATCAGATGCAGGAGCAAATCGAGCGGTCCTTCGAATTCGGATTCGGGCAGGTGGAAAGAAAACATGGCAGATGGCGAATAACCAATGGCAGATCAACGATCGGCAATACGCCCTTGGCTATCTGTTGGATTATACTTGGATTCTGACTTGATGCAAGAAGCTTTGATTCGTTTGGAGAACGTCACGCGCGTGTACGCGATGGGACCGCGCACGCTGTTCGCGCTGCGCGACGTCTCGCTCGACATCCGCGCGGGTGAGTTCGTTGCTGTGACCGGTCCTTCGGGGAGCGGTAAATCCACGCTGCTGAATTTGATCGGCGGGATCGATAAACCGGACCGCGGTCACGTCTGGGTCGATCGGGTGGAGGTCAGCGCGCTCGACGAGAATAGTCTGGCGCGCTGGCGCGGCGAAAAGATCGGCATCGTGTTTCAGTTTTTCCAGCTGTTGCCCACCTTGACCGCGCTGGAGAATGTGATGCTGCCGATGGAACTGCGCGACACGTTTGCGAATCGCCGCCGCGAGCGCGCCGCCCAATCGCTCGCGCAGGTGGGCTTGGCGGAGCGCGGCGCCCAGTTGCCCTCGGAATTGTCGGGCGGCGAACAGCAGCGCGTGGCAATCGCGCGCGCGCTGGCAAATGATCCACCGATTTTGTTGGCGGATGAGCCGACCGGCAATCTCGACAGCGCCACGGGACGCCGTGTGGTCGAATTGCTCGTCGATCTGAACCACGCCGGCAAGACCATCGTGCTGGTGACGCATGAAGAGGCGCTCGCGCAGTCGGCGCAGCGCATCGTGCGCGTGCGCGATGGTCAAGTGACTGAGGGATGATCAGGTCATCGCGCGGCTGGCGGCTGATCATCGCGCTCGAACTCGTCGCGGTGTGTGCGTGTTGCTGTGTTCTGGGCGCGCTGGTGACCACGGGCGGCTGGCGGAGTGCGCAAAATTTTCAAGCGGCACCGGCCGTCCCGTCGCTCACGACGCCTGGGCGCGCCGCAACGCGCGTTCCGACCTGGACGCCCGCGGCGACCGACACGCCAGCGCCGACCTTCACGCGCGTGATTCCACCGCCGCCGCCCAACCTCACCGTCCCGCCCTTCACGGCAGCCACGCGCGCGCCGACGCGGAGCGTCTCGCCGTACGACATTGTCGTGCCGACGCCGACCGCGCCGCGGATGATTTATCCGATTTCGTTCGAGAGCCGCCTCGGCGTCGAAACATACAACGTGACCGGGCAAACGTTGGGCGAATTGAGTCGCTCGCTGGACGCGCAGGCGATGGCGGATCCAAACGACCCGTCGGGGCGCTATTACGCGCAAACGCAATGGTACTTGGCGTCGCGTTGGTCTTATCAGCCCACCGCGCGCGGCTGCGAGGTGACGAGCGGCTCGGTCACCTTGACGATGACGATGACATTGCCGATCCTGGCGCCGGCGGTGGGCACGGCGCCGGACGTACTCAAGCGCTGGACGGTCTTTATCGACAACACGATTGAACACGAGACCGGGCACGTCAAGTTGAACTTGCAGGACGCGCGCAATTTTCAGCGCGACCTGGGTAACTTGCCGCCTGCGCCGGATTGCGCGACCATCAGTTGGCAATTGACCGATCTGTTCGATCGCGCGACCAATGTCATTCGCCGCGACAACATTGACTATGATACGAAGACGCGGCATGGCGCGACGCAGGGCGCGGTATTTCCGTAGAGTCGTCAGTCGCCGGGCAGAGGGTTGCTGAAAACTGGCATCTGACCTGACTACTGACGGTTGGAGGCTGAATGCTTTTCGCTGGACTTGGATTTGATCTCGTCTATCTCTTGATCGCGCTGTTGGTCGCGCTGACGTTTCATGAGGCGAGCCACGCGCTGGTCGCCACCTGGCTTGGCGATCCGACGCCGAAGAAGATGGGGCGGCTGTCGCTCAACCCCTTCGCCCATCTCGATCCGTACGGCGCGCTGATGATTCTGCTCATCGGGCTGGGCTGGGGCAAGCCGGTGCAGATCGACGCGGAGAAACTCAAGCCCGGTCCGAAGCTCGGCATGGCGCTCGTTGCCGCGGCGGGACCGATTTCGAATCTGCTGCTCGCCGTGCTCTTTGTCATCCCGCTGCGCTTGCATTGGTTTCCGCTGTACGGCAACATCCGGGTGCCGCTCGGTTTCTTGCCGCTGGGCACGCCCGCGCTCTACGTCGGCATCGGACCGCTGTTGCAATCAATCGTCACGCTCAGTCTAGCGCTGGCGCTGTTCAATCTCATTCCGCTCAATCCGCTCGATGGCTCGCGCCTATGGGAAATTATTCTGCCGACGAAATGGTATTACCAGATCGCGCGTTTTGAGCTGATTGGCTTGGTCATCATCCTCGGTCTGATTATTTCGGACCGTTTCCTGGGAACGAATATTCTCGCCGGGATTATCGGACCGCCGGTCGATTTTCTGTTTCGCAAGTTGATGGGATTTTCGTGACCGTGCGGCGCACCATAAACCACTTTGAGGAATCAGCGATGTTGAAATCACACACATGCGGCGAGCTGCGCAAAGAACACATCGGGCAGACGGTGACGCTCGCGGGGTGGGCGCATCGGCGGCGCGATCACGGCGGGCTCATCTTTATCGATCTGCGCGATCGTTTTGGTTTGACGCAGATTGTTTTCAATCCCGCGGTTTCCGCGAACGCGCATCAATTGGCGACGGAGGTGCGCGCCGAATTCGTGCTGCGTGTCACCGGCAGAGTCGAGGCGCGTCCGGCGGGGCAGGAGAATCCCGCGCTCGCGACGGGCGACATCGAAGTCCATGTGGCTCACGCAGAAATCCTGAACGATGCGAAACAGCCGCCGTTCCTCATCAACGTCGAAGAAAACGTCGATGAGGCATTACGCTTGAAATATCGTTACCTCGACCTGCGGCACGAGCGACTCCAGCGCAACTTGATGCTGCGCCACCGCGCCATCAAATTCATCCGCGATTATCTCGACGCGCGCGGCTTTGTTGAGATCGAGACGCCGATCCTGATCAAGAGCACGCCGGAAGGCGCGCGCGATTACGTCGTCCCCAGCCGCTTGCACCCGGGGCACTTTTACGCGCTGCCGCAGTCGCCGCAGCAATTGAAGCAGCTGCTCATGGTTGCCGGGTTCGAGCGCTACTATCAGATCGCGCGCTGCTTTCGTGACGAAGACCTGCGCGCCGACCGCCAGCCCGAATTCACGCAACTCGACCTGGAGATGGCGTTCGTCGAACAGGATGACATTCTGAATCTGATCGAGGGCTGCTTCACCGAAATGATCAAGGCGGTCGTGCCGCACAAGCGTCTTATTTCGCCGTTCCCGCGTCTGACATACGACCAAGCCATCGCGCGTTTTGGCAGTGACAAGCCGGATTTGCGTTTTGGTATGGAACTGACCGACGTGGCGGATGTGGTCGCGCAGAGCAAGTTCCAGGTGTTCACGTCCGTGCTACAAAGCGGTGGACAGGTCAAGGGCATCTGCGCGCCCGGTTGCGCGACGTACACGCGCAAGCAAATCGACGAATTGACCGAGATGGCGCAGACGAAAGGCGCGCGGGGGCTGGCGACCGTCGCGCTCACGGTGGATGGTATCAAATCGCCGCTGGCGAAGTTCCTGAGCGACGCGGAGATGCACGCGCTCATCGACAGACTGCAAGCGCAGACCGGCGACTTGCTGCTCTTCGTCGCCGATCAGCCGAAGATCGTCGCGGAGGCACTCGGCGCGTTGCGTTTGGAACTGGGGCGGCGGCTGCATCTGATGGACAAGGATCGGATGGCGTTCGCGTGGGTCGTCGACTTTCCGCTGGTCGAATGGAACGCGGAGACGCGGCGGTGGGACGCCGCGCATCACCTGTTCACGTCGCCCAAGACCGAGGACATTCCACTGCTCGACACCGACCCAGGACGCGTGCGCGCGAATTCGTACGACCTGGTGTGCAACGGTTTCGAGCTGGCGAGCGGGAGCATTCGTATTCATCGGCGCGACGTGCAGGAAAAGATTCTTGCGCTGCTGAACTATTCCAAGGAGGACGCGCAGGCGCGCTTCGGTCATATGCTCACCGCGTTCGAGTATGGCGCGCCGCCGCACGGCGGCATCGCGCCCGGCATCGATCGCCTGGTCGCGCTGATGTGTGACGAGATGAGCATCCGCGAGGTGATCGCGTTCCCCAAGACCGCGGCGGCGACAGATCTGATGACCGACGCGCCGTCCGAGCTCACGCCGGCGCAGTTGAAAGAGTTGTCGCTCGCGATTCGCGCGTGACGAAAAACTTGAAGGTCGGACATCGGCGCGCCACGCCGCGCGATCCATCGATTCCAGTCGCGGTGGACCTAGTACCGCATTGTGATTTGACTTTTCTTTTTGATCGTGCTAGCATAATAGCCGCAGCCCTACTGTGTTCGTGATGCGTTTCTGGCGTTTGAGCCAACACTTGAAATTCGGGGACTGTTTCTGCTGAGAGCGCGTTCGCTCCTGACGGAAGTCGAGCCACTCGAAGAGTAGGTTCCCACCTGCGAAAGCGGGTTCACAACCTCGTTCGCACACGGCATGGTGGGGATGCGTCTTTATTGCGGATTTTCGATTTCAGATTGGCGATCGAACGGATCGACATTCTGAAATCTGGAATCTGCAATTGTTTTTGTGGGGGCTTGACAGCGCCTTTTCGATGTGCTATTCTCTCGGGGTGCGTTTGTCCGCACAGAGCGACTTGTGCGATGAACGCCGGCTCAGCGGAGTGCACGGTTCATGCGCAAAGAACGGGTAACCGAAAACATCTATGTCTTCACCAGCGAAGCATACGCCCAGGTGACTGCCGGCGCGATCGTCACGAGCGAAGGCACCGTCGTGATCGATACGCTGCCGTTTCCGCGCGAGACGCGCGAGATGATCGACTTTTTGCGCGGCGAGTCCAAGCGTGGCATCCGCTATGTCATCAATACGCACCACCACGCGGATCACGTCTACGGCAACTATCTCTTTGAGGACGCGGACATTATCTCCGGCGAGAAATGCCGCGAAATCATGCGCAAGTCCGGCGAAAAGAATCTCGCGGAAGCCAAACAGCAGACGCCGGAACTGGCGGAAGTCACGCTGCGACTGCCCAACATTACGTTTCCGGAAAAGTTGACGATCAACCTCGGCGACCGCGTGATGCGGCTGATGCCGCTGCTCGGTCATTCGCTCGACGGCATTGGCGTGTACATCGAGGGCGATAAAATCCTTTTTGCCGGCGACGCGGTGATGCCGCTGCCGTACATTTTCTGGGGCGACCGCGAGGTGCTGCAGAACACGCTCCGCGCCGTCAAAGCGATGAACCTCGAAAACATTGTCCAGGGACACGGCGAGGTCCTGTTGAAGGGCGAGATCGACGAGACGCTGGACGCGTCGATTGCGTATCTCGATTGTATCTACGAAAAAGTCAAAACGAAGCTCGCAACGCGCACGTCGAAAGAGCGGCTGGTCAACGAGATCACGCTCGAGTCGTGCGGCTTTTCGCCGATTGCGCTCGACGGCTTGGTCAAGCAGTTGCATCGCAGCAATCTGCTGCGCGTCTACCAAACGCTGACCGCAAAGAATCGATAAGAAAAGGTCAGCCCTTCCAGGTTTCAAAAGCCTGGAAGGTCTTTTTTTTGACCAGCGCGCGGCGCGTTGATATAATGGAAACGGAACATCAGACTACGCCGGAGCAATGACTATGGCAAAAATTCGGGTGATACATTTTGGACTGGGACCGATTGGCGCGGGCGTCGCGCGCGTGATTGCCGCGCGACAGAACATGCAAATCGTCGGCGCGATCGACATCGATCCGACCAAGGTTGGCAGAGATGTGGGACAGGTGATCGGTCTCGAACGCGACCTCGGCATTCCGGTTTCGGACGAGGCGGCGAAGGTGCTCAAGAAAAAGGCGGACGTGGTGATGCACTGCACCAGTTCATCGCTCGAGAAGGTGGAGCCGGAGTTGGCGGCGATCATCCGCGCGCGGCACAACATCGTCTCGACCTGCGAAGAATTGTCGATGCCGTGGCAGCGCGGCGCGATTGCCAAACGGCTTGACGCGCTCGCGAAGGAAAACAAGGTGACGGTGCTGGGAACCGGCATCAATCCGGGGTACATGATGGATACGCTGCCGCTCGTGCTGACTGGCGTGTGCCAGGAAGTGAAGAGCGTGCGCGTCCGCCGCGTCGTCGATGCGTCGAAACGGCGCAAGCCCTTGCAGGCGAAAATCGGCACGGGCATGACGGTGGACGAGTTCAGAGCCAAGGCGGGCAAATCGATTCGACACGTCGGCTTGACCGAATCGATCGCCCTGATTGCGCGGACGCTCGGGTGGAAGTTGGACAAGATCGAAGAGACGATCGAACCGGTCATTGCCAAGCAGCCGGTCAAGACAGAGTTTTACGATGTCGCGCCCGGCAGGGTGACCGGCGTCGAGCAGTACGGTTACGGCTTCAAGGACGGTCAGCGCGTCATCGAACTGCATTTGTTGATGAGTGTCGACGCGGGCGATTCGGTCGACGAAGTGTGGCTCGAAGGCAAACCGCCGATTCATTCGGTCGTCACCGGCGTTCACGGCGATCTATCGACTGCGGCGGTCGCGGCAAACTGTGTCCGCCGCGTCGTGGCGGCTCCGCCCGGCTTGGTAACGATGGCGGATTTGCCGATTGTTGCGGCGGGATGATTCTGGGCGGAAGACAGAGGACGAAGGACAGGCGACGAAAGCGTTCGCTCTCCTGCGATCCGCGGGTTTCTTGTGCATCTTACACAATCGCGGCGCGCTCTTTTTCGTCGTACTTGATGCCGAAAATTGTTAGTGATTTCCCAATAAAACCATTGACAAACGACGCATTTCTGATATAATAGCAACCGTTAAATCGAATAATCGAGTGCCGTGACGCACTCTGATTCTGGCCGAGAAGCCCTGGGACACGCGCCAAGTTGCGCCTGTCCGAGGGTTTTTTATTTTGCCCGGAAAATCGAATTTTAAGGAGAGCCGCTTGCGTCTTGAAATCGTCGTTCCTGCGATCTTGATGGGGCTCGCGTTCGCCGCGCCGCCCGGCGCAGTGACCGCAGAGACATTTCGACGCGGCGCGCGCGGCGGATTTGTGCTCGCACTCGGCGTGCAGCTCGGTTCGCTCGTTGGCGACGCGACGTACGCGCTGCTCGCGCTCGCCGGACTCGCCGCACTCGCACAGAGTCCTGCGCTCCAAATCGCTCTCGGTACATTTGGGGCGCTGTTTCTGATGTACCTCGCGTGGTCGTCGTTTCGGACGGCACGCGCGCCCGTGGTTGTTACGCCGCGCGGCGAAACCCACATTGGTGGATCCTCTTCAGCGCGTCGCGCGTTTCTCACCGGCATGGCGATCTCGCTCGCCAACCCCTGGGCGATTGCTTTCTGGCTTTCGCTCGGCGGCGCGCTGGCATCGCTGGGCGTGGCAAGCGCGTCGTTGCCGCAGATCGCCCTGTTCTTCGCGGGTTTCATGCTCGGCGCCGCGCTTTGGTCGATCGCGCTGGCGCTGGTGGTCGGGCGCGCGTGCGGCTTGATGCGCCCGGCGGTGTTCCGCCTCGTTTCGATTGCCTGCGGCATCGCGCTCGCCGCGTTCGGCGCAATGGCGGCGAGCCGCGTCATCTTTTCGATTATTGGAACATAAGCCAATTGAGATTTCTCTGAAGGAGGAGAACATGTTGGACACGAAGCAAGTGCTTGAACCGCTGCCGGCGTTGGCGCCCGTGACGCACGAAAAAGCGCCGGTGCGGTTCACCTCGCCCAAAGAGGTCATCGAGTACGCCAAGGGGCAGAAACTACAAATCGTCGATCTCAAATTCGTCGATCTGCCCGGCACGTGGCAGCATTTTAGTATCCCCATCACCGAGCTCGAAGAAGGGCTGTTCACCGAAGGCATCGGCTTTGACGGTTCGAGCATTCGCGGCTTTCAGGCAATTCACGAAAGCGATATGCTGCTCGCGCCCGACCCGACGACGGCGGTCATCGATCCCATCTGCAAAGTGCCGACGCTCTCGGTCACGTGCAGCGTGCTCGATCCGATCACGCGCGAGCCGTACACGCGTGATCCGCGCTACATCGCGCTGAAGGCAGAGCGGTACCTCGCCCAGACCGGCATCGCGACGATTTCGTACTGGGGACCCGAAGCCGAGTTTTTCATTTTCGACAACATCCGCTTTGATCAGAATTCGCACAGTGGTTATTATTTCATCGATTCTGACGAAGGCATCTGGAACTCGGGGCGCGATCAGGGCACGCAGAACCTGGGACATCGCCCGCGCTACAAGGAAGGGTATTTTCCGGTGCCGCCGGCGGATATGCTGCAAGACATTCGCTCCGAGATCATCCTGCGGCTCATCAACGCGAACGTCCCGGTCGAAGTGCATCACCACGAGGTCGCGACGGCGGGACAATGCGAGATTGACCTCCGCTACAATTCGCTCACGACGATGGCGGACAGTCTGATGATGTACAAGTACGTCATCAAGAACGTCGCGCGCTCGTACGGTAAGACGGCGACCTTCATGCCCAAGCCGCTGTTCCAGGACAACGGCTCGGGGATGCACGTGCATCAGAGTTTGTGGAAAGGGGACACGAACTTGTTTGCCGACCCGAAGGGCTACGCGGGCTTGTCCGAAACAGCCCAGTACTATATCGGCGGATTGCTCGCGCACGCGCCGGCGCTCTTGGCGCTCTGCGCGCCGACGACGAACTCGTACCGCCGCCTGGTGCCCGGCTATGAAGCGCCCGTCAACCTCGTCTACTCCAAGCGCAATCGGAGCGCGGCAGTCCGCATCCCGATGTACTCGACGAATCCAAAGACCAAGCGCCTAGAGTTCCGCCCGCCCGACCCGTCCGCCAATCCATATCTCGCGTTCGCGGCGCTGATGATGGCTGGACTGGACGGCATCGAAAAGAAGATCGATCCGGGTTCGCCTATGGATGTCGATATTTACGAATTGTCGCCGGAGGAGGCGAAGAAGGTCAAGCAAGTGCCCGGCTCGCTGGCAGAGTCGCTTGCCGCGCTGGAAGCCGATCACGATTTCCTGTACAAGGGCGACGTGTTCACGCCCGATGTGATCGAGACCTGGCTGGAGATGAAGCGCAAGAAAGAAGTGGATGCGGTACGTCTGCGTCCGCATCCGTACGAGTTCTATATGTACTACGACGCGTGATTGATGGACCGGGTTTTCCCCGCACAGCGCGCGAATCCCGCGAACGGAAAAGTAAACTTTGGATTCGCGCGTTGCGCGGAGAAAACAAGTTTACGGCGTTTGACAACCGCGCACAATTCCGTTATACTTTGGTTGTAAACGCTTTGATGGAAACGAGTACGTGGGCGGATGACCCAGCGAGTCCGAGCGGGTGCAAGTCGGATGTCTCACGTTCACGGAAAATCCTTCCGGAGCGGCGCAACGAAAGCAGCGTCAAACTAGCCCAAGATGCCAAAGGCGCCAAACCTGCCAAAGAATTCTCTGGCACATTTGGCAAGTTTGGCATATTTGACCGGCGAGTAGATTGCGACGGAATCGTCAGCCGTTAGCGGAGACGCGGGGATGATGGTCCCTGAGTGAGCGGATGAGCGCATCTGATTTGCGTTTCGTCAAAAAGGGTGGTACCGCGAGAGTTCAACTCCCGTCCCTTAGTGGATGGGAGTTTTTGGTTTGCGATAGATCGGCAACAGATCAAAGACGAAAGACAAAGGATGGTCCTCTATCCTGCGTCATCCGTCGAGAGAGGTTGAGATGACCGAATTGCTTTGCCAGTCCGATGCGTACCTGAGAGAATTCGACGCGACCGTCACCGCGGTGAACGGCGATCAGGTCGCGCTCGATCGCACCGCCTTTTATCCGCGCGGCGGCGGGCAGCCGAGCGATCAAGGCGTGGTGCACGCCGCCGGCGATAGCGAGCCGTACCGCGTGCTCGAAGTACGAAAGCAGGGGGGCGAAGTGTGGCACAAGCTCGACCGCGCGGCGGCGTTCGCGCCGGGGGCGCGCGTGCACGGCGCCATCGATTGGGAGCGCCGCTACAAGTTAATGCGGACGCACACCGCGCTGCACATTCTCTGCGGCACGATCTTCCGCGATTACGGCGTCAGCGTCACCGGCGGCGATATGGAGCCGCTGTCCGCGCGCATGGATTTCGAATTGGAGCATATGAGCGCGGACTTTGCCCAGGTCGTCGAAGAAAGAGTGAACGCCGAAGTCGCCGCCGCGCGCGAGATCCGCGTCAAGGTCCTGCCGCGCGAAGAAGCATTCCAGATTCCAGACTTGATTCGCACCAAGATCAATCTGCTACCGCCCGACATCAAAGAAGTGCGTACCGTCGAGATCGTCGGTTTGGATTTGCAGGCGGACGGCGGCACGCACGTCGCAAACACGCGCGAGGTGGGACGCATCAAGGTGGTGGGGCACGAGAGCAAGGGCAAGATCAACAAGCGACTGAGGATCGCGGTGGAATAAAATCTCACCGCCGAGGCGCGGAGCGCGCAGAGTTTTTTCTCCGCCTGTTCTGCGATTCTGCGGTAAGACCGGAGATTTTCATGTTCAAACCTGTTTCCAGCAAAACCAATTTTCCCGAACTCGAGCGCGACATCTTGCGTTGGTGGAAAGAGACCGACGCGTTTAACAAGCTGCGCAAATTGCGCGCGGGCGCGCCGCGCTGGTCGTTCATCGATGGACCGATCACCGCGAACAACCCGATGGGTGTCCACCACGCGTGGGGGCGCACCTACAAGGACTTGTTCCAACGCTATCAGGCGATGCAGGGACACGACGAGCGCTGGCAGAACGGCTTCGATTGCCAGGGCTTGTGGGTCGAGGTCGAAGTCGAGAAGGAATTAAAGTTCAAGTCGAAAAAGGACATTGAGAATTATGGGCTGGCGCAATTCGTCATCCTGTGCAAACAACGCGTGCTGAACTATGCGGCGGTGCAGACCGAGCAATCGATTCGGCTGGGGATGTGGATGGATTGGAACGACCCGGACACGCTGCGACTCCTGCGCGACAAACTCGGCGAAAATCCCCATCAGCCACTCACGCTCGATGGTCCGCGCGGCAAGGTGACCGGCACCGTCGAGCAGCTCGTCGGCAGATTGGGCTTGCCGGAATTGGGCGGATCGTATTTTACTTTCAGCAATGAGAACAATTATCAGATTTGGGCGTTCCTGAAAAAGTGCGCCGAGCGCGGCTGGGTTTACAAAGGCACCGATGTGATGCCCTGGTGCGCGCGCTGCGGCACCGGCGTCAGCGAGCACGAGATCAGCACGGAAGATTATCCCGATCTCACGCACCCGAGTCTGACGGTGCGGCTGCCGCTGCGCGACCGACCGGGCGAATACCTGCTCGTCTGGACGACAACGCCGTGGACGCTCACGTCGAACGTCGCGGTCGCGGTGGGCCCGTTCCTGACGTACGCGCGCGTCAAGCAGGGCAACGACGTTTATTATCTTGCCGAAGGCACGCTGCCTATGTTGAAAGGAGCGTACGAAATTCTCGGCAGACTCAAAGGCAGCGAGATGCAGGGGTGGACGTACGACGGACCCTTCGATGAATTGCCTGCGCAAAAACAAAAAGGCGGATTTGTACCGCTTGAACTCAAAAATCACGTCGCGCGCCCGGAGACGGATGCGGTGCACGCGCATCGCGTCATTCTGTGGGACGAGGTCGGCGAGACGGAAGGCACGGGCTTGGTGCACATCGCGCCGGGCTGCGGCGCGGAAGACTTTCGACTCGGCAAGGAGTACGGCTTGCCGGTCGTCGCACCGCTGGACGAGAACGGTATTTTCATCGAGGGCTTTGGCGAATTCAGCCAGATGAGCGTCTTTGCGGTCGCGCCGCGCGTTGCCGAATCGTTGAAGCAGAAGGGCATGTTCTATCGCCAGGATGATTACACGCACCACTATCCGACCTGCTGGCGCTGCAAGACCGAACTCGTCTTCCGTCTCGTCGACGAATGGTTCATCCAGATGGGCGAGACGTACGACAAGCCGCGCGAACAACTCACCGCCGAAGAAAAATCGCGCAGTCTGCGCTACCAGATCATGGACGTGGTCGATCAGATCCGCTGGATTCCCGGCTTTGGCTACGAGCGTGAGATGGACTGGCTGCGCAATATGCACGACTGGATGATCAGCAAGAAACGCTACTGGGGACTCGCACTGCCGATCTGGGAGTGCGCGAACTGCGGACATTTCGAAGTGATCGGCAGTGACGATGAACTGCAAGCGCGCGCGGTCGAGGGCTGGGACAAGTTTGCCGGACACACGCCGCATCGTCCGTACATCGACGAAGTGAAAATCAAATGCAGCCGTTGCGGCGAGCACATCTCGCGCATCAAGGACGTCGGCAATCCGTGGCTGGACGCGGGCATCGTCTCACTTTCGACGATGGGGTATCGGCTGGATCGCGCGTACTGGGAGAAATGGTTTCCCGCCGATTTCATCACCGAGTCGTTCCCCGGTCAGTTCCGCAACTGGTTCTACTCACTGCTCGTGATGGCGACGGTGATGGAGAACCGCCCGCCGTTCAAGACCATTCTCGGGTACGGCACGCTCTTCGCCGAAGACGGTCGCCCGATGCACAAATCGCTCGGCAACATGATCGAGTTCAACGAAGCCGCGGAAAATGTCGGCGTCGACGTGATGCGCTGGATGTATGCGCAGCAGCGTTACGAATCGAATATGCTGTTCGGCTATCACGCCGCGGACGAAACGCGCCGCATGTTCTTGCTGCCGCTGTGGAATGTGTATGCGTTCTTCGTTACCTACGCGAATCTGGATCGATGGAAACCTGACGAAGGACGGACGAAAGATGGAAAGAGCGATTTGGATCGTTGGATTCTCGCGCGGCTGTACGAGGTCACTGCCGAAGTCACCGCCGCGCTGGACGATTACGACGCGCCGCGCGCTGCCCGCGCGGTCGAGCCATTCATCGATGATTTGAGCAACTGGTACTTGCGCCGCTCGCGCCGGCGTTTTTGGAAATCGGAAGACGACGATGACAAGCACGCGGCGTACGCGACGCTGTACGAGGTGCTCGTCACGCTGACGAAACTGCTCGCGCCGTTCATGCCATTCCTGACCGAATCGATGTACCAGAATTTGGTGCGTTCGGTCGATGCGAGCGCGCCGGAGAGCGTGCATCACTGCGCGTTCCCGCAAGCCGACGCGACGAAAATCGACGCGCAGTTGCTCGCGGATATGGCGGCGGCGCGCCAGGTGGTGGCGCTTGGTCACTCGACGCGCTCGGCGAGGAACATCAAGATTCGCCAGCCGCTCGCACGCGCCATTGTGGTTGCCGATGCCACGCAGCGCGCCGGACTAGCGCGCCTGAGTGATCTCGTCGCGGACGAGTTGAACGTCAAGACGTTCGAGTTTGCCGCGCGCGAAGAAGAGTTGGTCTCGTACCAACTGCGCCCGAACTTGCAGACGCTCGCGGAGAAAGTGAAACAGTGGGTGCCCGAACCGGCAAATCTCGCCGAGGACGACAAGAGCCGCCGCAAAGAGCTGCGCGAGAAACGCAAGGCGTTGACCGCGGCGATTCAGAGCGCACTCGCTCGCGCGGATGCGAGCCGCGCGGCGGTGGAGGTGCGCGCGGGTCGGTCGATCCGACTGAACGCGGACGGCATGGAGCTAGACCTCGCGCCGGGCGATGTGCTGGTCACGCCGCAGCCCAAAGCCGGTTTCGCCGTGATGTCGGAAGGCAATCTCGTCGTCGCGCTCGACACGACGCTGACGCCGGAACTGATCGCTGAAGGTTTGGCGCGCGAGTTCGTGCGGCGTGTGCAAGACCTGCGCAAGAGCGCGAACCTGGAGGTCTCGGATCACATCCGCGTCTATTACGCCGCGACGCCGAAACTCGCGAGCGCGGTGGAATCGTTCCGCGCGTACATCGCCGGCGAAACACTCGCGGAGGATTTGACGGCCGGCGCGGCACCGAACGGCGCGGTCTCGGTGGACGATTCGTTCGACGGCGAGAGGGTGACGGTGGCGCTGGTGAGAACAAGTCCAACCACGCGATCAGACGCGCGCCGCACACCTGGTGCCTAACCTCACAAGACCGCGCGGAGGCGCAGCGGTCCGCCCAACTCGGATTTGCATTGAAACGGAAATGCGTTTAGAATTGAGGTGAGTGGTGACAACGATGGAGAGGTCCCGCTCGTTGTGAGGGAGGCGTACGATGCCGAGGAAAGCCAATCCCCAGAAGAAACTTGAGCGAAAAGGCATAGTTCGCCGCGTCGTCTCGAAAGCCAAGCGATCGGCGAAGGCGGTACTCGCGACCAAACACACCTTGCCCATGCCGGTCGAAATCGAGCCGCGGCTGGTTGACACGCCGGTGCTGCGTGCGCTGAAGAAGGAACGCGCGCGCCTGCTCTCCGAACTCAAGCACCAGGAAATCGTCGAGCAAGATCATCCGACGACAGGCAACCACATGGCGGACGACGCGACCGAAGTCTCGGAACAGGCGAAGACGCTGGCACTCAAACGACACCTGGAAGGAATGCTGAAAGAAATCGAGCGCGCGATTGTGCGCGCGGAAAAAGGCACGTACGGAATTTGCGAGCGCTGCAAGAATCCGATTTCGGAAGAGCGGCTGAAGGTCATGCCCTCCGCCACGCTTTGCATCGACTGCGCGAAATTACAAATCCGCCCAGCCAAGATGGCTGCCTGATTGGGGCTAGGGAATGAAGTTGCGCGATCTGGTTCTGCCGGTGGTCGCCGTGATCGTGTTGATGGCAGATCAACTCAGCAAAGTATGGGTCATTGAAAATATCCCGCTCAATTCCACCCTCGCGATCATTCCACCGCTGAGAGATATTTTTGTTCTCACTCACATCACGAATTCCGGCGCGGCGTTCGGTCTCTTTCCGCAACTGAGCCTCGTCTTCACCTTCGTCGCGCTCGCCGTGTCGGTCGCGATCGTTTTCTATTATCGCTCCATCCCCGCCGGGCAATGGCTCGTGCGCCTGAGTCTTGGCTTGCAGCTCGGCGGCGCGATCGGGAACCTGATCGATCGGCTCCGCTTTGGTTCCGTGATCGATATGTTCTACGTGCGCTTTTGGCCGGTGTTTAACGTGGCGGACAGCGCGATCGTGTGCGGCGTGGTGCTGCTGATGTGGCACCTGATGCGAACGTCGCCCAAATCGGAGGCGGTCTCGCCGGCGGCGGTGGCGCCACCGGACGCTCCAGAGAAACGCGAATCGTCCGGCAACGGACTAGGATAGCCCCAGCCGCGCGCTGGGGTTTTTGTTTTCGATGAATACCACCACGCTCACCGTAACCGAGTCGGGCGCGCGTCTCGACCGCTACGTCCGCGAGCACCTGCCCGATCTTTCGCGCGCGGCGGCGCAGCGCTTGATCGATGACGGGCAGGTGCGCGTCGACGGTGTCGTGCGCAAAGCGAGTTACCGCGTGCAAGCCGGCGAGACGATTACCGTGCGCGTGCCGCCGCCCGAGCCCGCGACGCCGCGCGCCGAAGCGATTCCACTTGATATCCTCTACGAAGACGGCGACCTCCTCGTCGTCAACAAGCCCGCCGGCATGGTTGTGCATCCCGCGGCGGGGCACACAGCGGGCACGCTCGTCAACGCGATTCTCGCGCATTGTCCCGATCTCAACGTCGGCGGCGTGGAACGTCCGGGCGTCGTTCATCGCCTGGATAGTGACACGAGTGGTATAATAATTGTAGCGAAGAACGATACGGCGCTGCGCGATCTACAGGCGCAGTTCAAAACGCGCCGCGTCCACAAGACGTATCTCGCGCTCGTCGAAGGGCGCGTCCAGCCGCCGTGCGGCAAGATCGACGCGCCGATTGGGCGCGATCCCAAGCATCGGCAAAAGATGGCGGTTGTCACGCGCGGCAAAACGCGCGCCGCGGTGACGGTGTACCGCATGCTTGCCCATCTCGATGGCTATACCCTGGTGGAAGCCGAGCCGCAGACCGGGCGTACGCATCAGATTCGCGTGCATCTGGCGTTTCTCGGCTTTCCCGTTGTGGGCGATGCGGTGTATGGCAAAAAGAAAAACGCGCTGGGGTTGACGCGGCAGTTTTTGCACGCGTGGAAAATTGCGTTCACGTTGCCACGCGATGGGCGCGCGGTGAGTTTTGTGGCGCCGCTGCCGGCGGATCTGCGTCAAGCTCTGGATGATTTCAAGTTTGACTATACCGTTCTGCAAGAACGAAACGAACCGAGAAAGTGACAAGCGCGCGGGGAAAGGTCGGACATCTCTGTGCCCTTCGTCCTTGCGCTCGCCGCGTTCTGGCTCTTGTGCGTGGGCGGCGTGCTCTTTCAATTCACCGAAATCGACGCGCCGGTGACGGCTGTGTTTCGCGGCATCGCACCGGCGGGACCGAAAGAGGCGCTGCGTCCGCTGCGCGCGCCGCAGGTGCTCACCTTCGCGCCCGAGTTCAACGCCCAAGACGTGCCGCCGACTTGGCCGATCACGATCACGTTCTTGACGCCGATGTCGCCGAACGATAGCGCGATCCAAATCTCGCCGGACGTTCGCGGCACGTGGAATTGGAACGGTCGCACCGCCATCTTCACGCCGTCGGAAACGTGGCTGCTGAGTACGACCGTCTCGGTCACGGTGACGCGCGATGCGCGCAGCTGGATTTATCGCCGCGCGGAAAAAGAGTTCGCGTGGTCGTTCCATGTGCTCGCGCCGCCGATGGCCGAGGCGACCGAGCCGCAACAGGGCGCGCAGTACGCGTACCTCATCCGCGCGACATCGAGTGGGACGTTCCGCGCGCTACCCGCCGAAGCCACGCCGATGTACGAGCCGG
>Ga0272448_1002068_pt1 | contig 25907 bp, 22 predicted proteins | sample YNPCB0191_FD_202220 | JGI IMG/M metagenome (GOLD analysis project Ga0272448, IMG submission 202220) | Hot spring sediment microbial communities from Yellowstone National Park, WY, United States - YNP-CB-019-1 | ecosystem: Environmental > Aquatic > Thermal springs > Hot (42-90C) > Sediment... | reverse complement strand
TGTTGTTCCCGAACCCTCGTCTGCCGCCGCCATTCTCGCCGCCCTGGCGGGGTGCGCGGCGACGATGCACCGGCGCACGCAGCAGCCGGAAAGATAGCCAGGCACAGTATCGGGGCGCGGCCTGGGACCGCGCCCCGCCCCCCGTGCACCCACCACTCAGCCATCGACCACGTCCCGTGCCTCGGGCGTTCCACTTTCCACTTTCAACCTTTCGGGTCCGTCCCGGCTCTCCGCTCCCTTCCCCCACTTTCAACTCAATAATAGCGTTGACAACCACAAGTGAACGTGGTATGCTCTACCGTCGCAACGCCAACATCGGGAGGTGAACGGCTGATGAAGAGATCACAGATCAACCAGGCAATCGAGATGGCTGCCGAGTTCTTCGGCATGATGAACTTCAAACTGCCTGAGTACGCCTTCTGGCCGCCGGAAAAGTGGGCGGAGTTCGGCCCGGAGATCGACGAAATCCGCGACTGCATGCTGGGATGGGACGTCACCGACTTCGGCAGCGGCGATTTCGCCCGCATAGGCCGTACGCTCTTCACTCTCCGCAACGGCCGCCACGGCGACCCCCGCTACGCCAAGACCTACGCCGAAAAGGCGATCTACAACCCCGAAGGCCAGCGCGCGCCGCTGCACTTCCACGTCTCCAAGATGGAGGACATCATCAATCGAGGAGGCGGCAACGTTCTGATCACCGTCTGGAAGGCAGGCGAGAACAACCGGCCCTGCCAAGAACCGTTCAGTCTCGCCGTCAGCGGTATCCGCAGGCGGATCGAGCCCGGCGAGACGCTGCGGATCGTGCCCGGGGAGAGCATCTGCCTGCCGCCGAGAACCTTTCATCAGTTCTGGGGCGAGGAGGGCACCGGGCCGTCGCTGACCGGCGAGGTCTCCAGCGTCTGCGACGACAAGACGGACAATTTCTTCCTCGAAAAGCGCGATCGCTTCCCCGCAATCGAAGAGGACGTCGCCCCCCGCTTCACACTCGTCCACGAGTATCCCAGGCCGAAAGGAGCAACCGCATGACCGCCACGGAAGTCCCATCCTATCTCAAAGGCTATGAGCAGCGGTACCGCATCGACCCGCGCGGCGCGGCGCTCGCGTGGTTCAAGGATGCCAAATACGGCCTGTTTCTGCACTACGGCCTGTATTCGGTGGATGCGCGGCACGAATGGATTCAGTATTTGGAGAGAATACCCGTCGCCGAATACGCGAAGCTGATGGATCGCTTCACAGCCGACCGGTTCGACGCCGGCTACATCTGCGACCTGACCATCGACGCCGGCATGAAGTATATCAACATCACCACCCGCCACCACGACTCATTTTGCCTGTTTGAAACCAAACAAACGCCGTTCAACAGCGTCAACTCACCGGCCCACCGCGACCTGATCGCCGAACTGGCCGAGGCTTGCCGCGGCAGAGGGCTCGGGCTGTTCTTCTACTACTCACACGGCCGCGACTGGAGGCATCCGCACGGCCCGCGAAACGAGGACTGGGGCGGCGCTCCTCGTCCGAAATACGATCAGCCCGACCCCGCCTACGCCCCCGACCATGACTACGACCTCGGCAAGTATGTGGACTTCGTGGCTGCTCAGATCCGCGAGCTGCTCACGCAATACGGTCCCGTAGCCGGAATCTGGCTGGACGGCCGCGGAGTTCCGATGTCGGGGGACTGGTCGAAGTTCAAGCTTACCGAGCTCTATGCGATGATTCGCGAGCTTCAGCCGCAGTGCCTGATCTCGTATAAAGAGGGTGTCACCGGCACCGAGGACTTCCGCGCACCGGAGTATAAGGCGACCGAGGCTGACGACAAACCCATCGAGATATGCGCCACCCTGTTTCCTGACAAGCTCTGGGGCTATTCATCAGAGCTTGTCCATCAGAGCAAGACGGCGGATGAAGTCTGGGACATGATCGCGCGTGCGCGCGAGCGAAACGCGAACCTGCTGCTCAACACCGGCCCGTGCGGCGACGGCAGCATTCACCCCATCCACGACCGAGTCCTGCGCGAGGTCGGCGTGCGCCTGCGAAAGAAAGGCTTTCCGGGGGAGAAGTGAGCTCAGCGGGGCGCGACGGAGCTGCCGCTTGCGGACGATTCCTGCGCAGCCAGCATAACCGACACCGCCAGCCTGCCGTCCGCGATCGTCACGGGCGGGACGGTCCTTGCGGCGCATGCGGCAAGAAACGCCCCATCCTCGGCGCGGAACAAGTCGTCTCGGTCCGTGGTGATTTCCTGGACGACCCATTCGCCGGTCGATGCCTCGTAGACCGAAAGCACGCACCTGTCCCACCTGGCGAACTCGACGATGATGGTACCCTGCGTGCCGATCAGCTCGGTCTGCCTGCGCCGCGCACGCTGGAAAAAGTCGAGATGGACGCTTGCAACCAGCCGTTCCCCGAACCGAATGACCGCCTCCACGAGATCGGGCGAGCGCATGCCCACGTCGCTTGCGGAGCCGTCGATTGCGATCACGCGATCCGGGGCTTGATTCGCGAACCACAGCGCCAGGTCGATTTCGTGCATCAGTTCGTAAGCGCCGCTGTATTGCGAGATATACATTGTCTTGTAGGAAGGCATCACGTCGGGGATGTACTCGCCGACCATGCATCGAATGGAAACCAGCCGACCGATTCGCCCCTGCTCGATCATTTTTTTCGCGCGAAGCAGGCCTTCGTGGAACCGGAAGCAGTGGCCTACCATCACCACACCCCCCCTTCCCCCCCTTTGCAAGGGGGGGAGAATGGCGGAGGGGGGGGTGCGCGCAGCCGCTTCCAACTGCTCTATTCCCCCCAGAGAGGTTGAAAGAGGCTTCTCGATGAACACATCCGCGCCCGCCGCCAGCGCCGCCAACGCCTGCTCGACATGCAGCGCGGTCGGCGAACAGACGAACACGGCTTGAGGTCGGCTCCGAAGCGCCTCCTCGAACGAGGCATACGTCTCGGCTATGCCGAAGTCCTGCCGCGCGGCGTCCAAGCGTTCGGCAGACGTGTCGCAGGCGCGGATGTCGGACACGCCGAGCTCGCGCAGGATGCGCGTGTGCCTGCGGCCGATCGATCCCATGCCCACGACCAGAACGCTTCGCTTTGTTGACCCGTCAGCCATCGGTGACTCCTACCAGACCGTGAACCCGCCGTCAACGACGAGGTTGTGCCCGGTGCAGTAGCTGGAGGCCTCGGACGCCAAGAACACCACCGGCCCCTTCATCTCCTTGCCGTCGATGCCCATGCGCCCCATCGGCGTTGCTTCGCAATACGCCTTAACGAACTTCGGGTGCTGGTTGCGGAAAAACCCGCCCGGGCTGATGCAGTTGACGCGGATGTTGTAGCGCGCGAGGTATACGGCCATGTCTCGCGTCATCGCGATCACCGCACCCTTCGCCGCCTCGTAGTCGACCGTCGAGCCGCCCATATCCGTACCCTCATAGACGCGGCGGTCCCGGCCGATTATGCCCGCGATCGAACCGATGTTGATGATGTTGCCTCTGTTGGCCGGTATCATCGCCTTGGCCACAACATACTTGCTGCACAGGAATGTGCCGTTGAGGTTGACTTCGAGTGTGTGGAGCCAATCGGCGTAGGGGCGGTCCTCGATCTGGGCGGTTTCCGGCGTGCTGACGACGTTGCCGGCATTATTGACCAATATGTCGATTCGGCCGTACTCGACCAGGCACGCGTCCACGACGGCTTTGACCTGCTCCTCGTTGCAAACGTCGAGTTCCAGAGGCAGCACCCGCCGGCCCGTGTCGGCCGCCAGCTTGATTGCTGCGTCTTTTGCGTTAGCGAGCGACCGCGACGTTATCGCAAGGTCGGCTCCCGCCTCGGCAAGCGCAAGCGCCATATCGAAGCCGAGGTTGCGCGCGCCGCCCGTCACCAGGGCCACCTGTCCCGATATGTCGAATAGCTCTCGAATGTGGGGTGATCCGGTCATTTGTACCTCCGTCACAAAGGCAGACCCCGGCCGGCGAACATCTCGGCTGGGATTTCCTTGATGAGTATGTCGGTCTTCTGGCTGGAGTAGATCGCAAAGAACCTGTCGCCCCACTGGATCAACTGGGGATACTCCGCCTTTCTGTTGGGCTGAACCTCTTCTTCGGCGAGCTTGACGCCCGATAGAATCACGCGCGGCTTATCAAAGTACAGCCCGGCGTTGTCCTCGTCGGGGCCGAGGCCGCGGGCGCAATCGGGCATCTCGACGCCGACCGTGCAGTGAATCGGGTCGCGATTGGTCCAGTATGAAAGATGGCCTTCGCCAAGCGGGGCGTTATCGTTCCGGAAGAAGAAGACGATGCGACCGTCGCGAGTGCACATCACCTGGCACGGCCCGCAGGGATGTCTCATCTTCTCTGCGCCGGGCGCGAATCGCAGCGGACGCGCCGGTGTCCACGTGACGCCGTTGTCGGAGCTGACGGAATAGCAGGGGTGGCCGGTGCGAGTGCGCATCGTGGCCAGAACGCGCCCGCTGGGCAGCACAGCCATATAAGGTTCCTGCGCGAAGGGGCGGTCGGGCTCGTCCGCGTGGGGCGCCCACAGCCCGCGTGGGCCTTCCGGTGTGACCGCGAACTCCAGCTTCTCCGGATCGTCGGTCCAGAGGATATTGGGACATCGCAGGAAGAAGCACTCCGACCACCACAGGTCAGGGTCGCCGTATAGGTGGCCGGGGATGTCCCTGGTCATGCTCGGCGGATGTATTTTGGAAAAGCCCAGCAGCATCGCGCCGTCTCGCGTCAGTATCGGAAAGCCCGTGTTCCAGCCGTGCTGATCCTCTCCGTCCACGTCGAGCGCGTGTCTTGGCAGTTCGATGCGATGGCGAGGGCTCCACGTCCGGCCGAGGTCGTCGGAGAATTTAAAATACATCGTGCCTGCGTCGCGCAGCCAGACCTTGTTCTCGTTATACCAGTAGAAGCAGTAGACCCGGCCGGAGTGCGGGACGGCGAAGAGCATGCCCCAGGAGGCTGTGCGCTCATCGACCGCCCGCTCGATCGCGTAGGGCTCGCTCCAGGTCAGGCCGCCGTCGAGGCTGGTCGCGCCCACGACGCCCTCGTCCTTGGCCGCTTCTTCGGTGGCCTGAGTCCAGCATATCATCCACGCGCCGTTGGGCAGCGTGACGACGCAGTTCTGCTGGTTGGTGAGGTCGCTGCCGGCGCCGTGCATGTGAACCACAACGGCATCATCATGAATCCCGCTGCTGTAGCGCCGACCATGGAAGTCATACTCGACCTTGAACGGCTCCTCGCCTCCCGGCAGCGTGCGCGCGCTCACGGTTTGCTCTCCGCATCCCAGATGGGCTGGTAGTGTGCGACTTTGATCGCATACAACTTAGCCTTGCGCAGGTAGATCCTGAACCGGACGTCCCTGTCGAAGCGCATGAAGTTGCCTCGGTGGAAAAAGTCCCTGCCCTCGGCCCTGAAGTTGACCACTACCCTCGTGTGGTCGCCCGTGATGGGAACGCAGTCGGCTCGCATGACGCCTTCGAGCGGTTTGCCGTCGACGTCGGTGATCTCGACCGTCACCTCTCCGCCGGCCGCATCCACGTTGAGCATCAGCCACGTAGCCGCGCCGGCCCGGGGCGGCCTGAACGGGATCGTGGTCACGACCCCCTCACTGTCGCCCGCCTCGCAGCAGACGAATCCGTCCCGCCGAAGCGTTCCTGTGCCAAGCGCGCCGTAACCGGCCTGATAGTGCGGTGTGTTCTTGCCGGCGTACCAGAACCGCATTCGATCACCCTCCGGAACGGGCAGGTTGTTGGTAAGCGCGACGTGCTTGGAGTCCCAACTGCCCTGCTTGCCGCGTGCGAGAAACGGCTCGCGGTCGCCGACCCGCTGCCAATTCAGCAAGTCGCGGCTGAGCGCGAGCTGGGTATCGAGCTCGAGATTGTGGCCGTAGAACATAAGAAGCTGCCCGAGATACGCGTGACCGTAGGGGACGATATACATCAGATATAGCTGAGCTTCCTCATGGTCGGAATCGTCGGCTTCGAGGACTGTCGTGGCGGCTGTCCAGTGCAGCAAGTCGCGGCTCTTGAACACGGCTATGTGACGCTTCCACCGCCTGCCCCATCGCGCGCACAGGTTCGCGTGCTCGTGCGAACGCGTCGTTAGGACGTAGAACCCGCCCGCCGGGTCCCACGACAGACAGTGGCAGTCGCCATCGAGCGCGAGCACCGGCGGATAGTGCATCCGCCAGTTGAGGCCGTCTTGGCTGAAACACATCGTGATTCCGTTGCGGTAGACGTCCGGGTCGCCGTAGTCGGTCATCAGCGTGGCGGCGAATCTGTCCTCGGAGTCCGCGGCGCTGTAGGGAATCACGTTCCAGACCTGTTCGCCGAGGTTGGACGTGCCCGATGTCGGACGATCGGAGAAACGGAGCATGTTAGTCCTCGGCGAGCCGTCATGCAGCACAAGCCCAAGATCAGGCTTCTCCCAGACGATACCGTCATCGCTCTCGGCATAGCAGCACGCGGAGCCCTGCGCGGCAACCAACGCGCCCATAACCCGGTTGGAGAAGCGGTTGTAGACGTTATACCAGCATCGGAAACGGTCGATAGCGGGATCGTAGAGAACCGTTGCGTAGAGCGGGTCCTGCAGCGAGTTGACCGGATCAGGGCCGGTTTTGCCCTCCCACGGCTTGTCCGGCACGATTACCGGTTCAGGGTGTTTTTCAACAGAGCACAGCCGACGTCTCACGTTCCGGCTTTCACGAATGAGGTCCTCATCGGCGATCAGATACAGGTCCGGCTCGGACCAGGTATGTGCCAGATTAGTCATCCTTTCACCCCTAATCCACGTCACCCTGACCTTGTTTCAAGGCCAGGCTCTGGATTGTCAATCAAGTCCGGCTTGACAGAGGCGCTCGATGGCGGCTGCAAGCTCGCGCCTTGCTGAAAGAATCACATGCGGGTCGGCGGTGTAGTCGGTCAGCGACTTCACAACGCGGCTGTCCACCGCAAGCAGCTTGCGCGCCTGTGTTACGTCCTTGCCTTTGGCGCGCTTGGTCAATTGACTGAGCAAATAGAAATACTCGTAGTCCTCGATGCCGTCGCGTATGCACTCCAGCCTGATGCTGCTGAGTGGACCGTTCGGGCCGGGATAGATGAGCTGGCCGTCGCCGTTGTAGTCGTCGAACGTGAACGCGTTCCACGGCCCCTCCGGCCAGCGCTTGGGCTGTTTGCGATTGCTCTCCCAGTTGTTGACGGCGTAGTAGAGGAAGCCCGTCACGCGATACTTCCACGTCATCCAGAAAAGCAGCCTCGCGTCGGCGGCAGGGTAATCGACGAACCAGTTCGCATACGGGTGGGCCGGCACGCAGCATACATACCACCAGACCTGATCGCCGTCCTTGACATACCGCGCCGCATCTTCCTCGACGAAATTGGCCGTAAGCGGACACCAGATGTCCACGTAACCTTTCAGGTCGTTGTTGGGCACGACCGTGCACATGCGCGGCACGTCGGGGTAACGCTCGTGAATCCAGCCGTAGGCGGCCTTCAGGTCGGCATAGCGGTCAGGCTTGACTTCATCAAATCCGTAGATGTAGCCCTTGCTCCACCATCCACGCTCTTGGAGAAACGGTTTGTACTCCTGAAGCGTCCTGTCCAGTTCTTCCAGACGCCCCTTGTCGTAGCTGCCTATATAGCCGAGATTGAATGCGTTCATTCGGCGTTCCATGCAAAACGGGAGATCGCCGCGGTCGGGCATCGGAGTGCCGGAGTAGATATTGGATGGGCTGATGCGGTGGGCAAGCAGCAGCGCCATGCACGCGCGCGTCATCTCGCGGCCGTTCTTGCCGTACCAAGCGCCGACCTGCCACTCGTGCAGTGCGAGTGCAGTCTTGAGGTGAGTTTCGTCGCTCAGGGCGAAGTCCCACACCTTCACCTCTATGGGCAACGAGGCGGCGGGCGCGTTGGCGGGCTTAACCGTGACCGTGCCTCGATAGAGCCCCGCCGCGGCGTCCTTGGGGCAGCGGACCGTGACCCACACCGGCTGGAACCGTCCGCGAGCCACGTCAAACGGCGACATCTCCATCAGCGGATCCGGATACCAGCCGACGTAATCGACCTCGTAGCGCGGCTTGCGCGTCTCGACCCAGTCCACGCGATTGAGTGTCACGCTCTGCACGGGTATCGCAGCCCCATCCGGCCCGACGAGGTCGGAAACGGCCACCGTCACGCCTTTGAGGTCGCGGTCGTAGGCGTCGATAACGATTTGCGCCCCCTCGTATTCGTTCCGAGCGAGCTCGATTCGCGCAGGCGTGCCGAGTGGGCCGTCAAACGGCAGCTCCCGCAGAAGTTTTCGAAGCGGGGTCTCCCAGCCGAGTACGTAGCCCCGGCCGGATACGTCCGCGCACCTGGCACGCAAGCGCAGGGTACGTCGCTCGAGTTCGTCGACCTTGCCGGTTAGCGCCGCCCACGCCGCATTGTTGCCCTGCGCCGCCGCTGCCGCCTTGCGCGCGGCGTCGATGTCCTTGATAAGCGCGTTCTTGTCCGAAGCAGAGCTTTTTTGCGCATCGGCTATGGCTCTGAGACGGTTGAGCCGTGCGAGATGATCGGGTATACGGCAGACGACGGGGGGCGTGCGAAGCAGCAGCGTGCCGCGCAAGTCCCTGACGGCCGCGCTGAGCAGATGCCGTCCCTGGCAGGGGAAATCGAGCCTAAGGTCGTAGCGGTGCGATCCCGCCCTGGCGGTCAACCTCTGCGACGAGACCTCCCGCCCATCGCAGAGCGCCTGCACAATGAGCCGGTTCGGCTTTGTGTCCGAGACTCTCAGCGTTACAGGGTGCTTGCCGGGCGACGCGATGTCGGCCACGGTCGCGGATATGATGGGCGACCGGGTCGTTCCGAAGACGATCTCGCCCCAGCGGTCCGGTTCGTGAAAGCTCGTACGCACCGGCGACCACGAACTGAGCTCGCCGTGCGGCAACTCGTGTCGGCAGAAGTCCGCGCCCCACACCGTACCGGGTTTCGGCGTGCCGAGTCCCAGTGACGCGAAAGGGATCGCGATCAGAATCCGCCACTGCTTGGCCTGTTTTTCGATTTTGACTTCCCAATCGCCGTTCCACGAATCGGGGTTATCGATGACCTCGGTGCCGTCGTATTTCGCGCCGACAACGCTCGCGCAGAGCTGAAAATGGTGCTTGCGGTCGCGTTTGGTGTCCAGAAACACCGAGACGGAGTCGTCCCGCCAGACCTTGTCGTCGCGCCTGGGATACTCTGCCTTGAGCTGATCCATGCGGTCTTCGTGGCAGGTAAAGGCGGCGTAGAGGTTGGCGTCGTCATACGCCAGTCTGATCTCCGTCGCCTGAGAAGGAAAGCCCGGTGCTCTGAAGCTATGAATGCCCACAATCGCCGCCGGCATCCGCCAGAGCAGCGCTGCGGCCGAGCCGATGTCGGCCGCGCGCGCGGACAGCTTCGGGACCACCGCGACCGGCGGCGTGAACACCTCTTGCTCAGCCAAAGCCGCGCCTGCCAGGAATGAAAACACCGCGGCCAACGTTATGATTCGTCGCAACACACGCCCCCTTATAATCCGTGCCCCTACTTGCGAAGGATAGGCCATTGCTCTCCTCCTTACAAAGGAGGGGCCGGGGAAGGTTTACCCCGGAAGGCCGACCCCCCTTGGTAAGGGGGGAAGGCTGAGCCCCCTTTAGTCCCCCCTTAGTAAGGGGGGAAGGGTTGGATCTCGCCGGTCCGGATCGCCCGCTGTGCGGCCAGCACCATTCGTGTGGCCTGCACCCCGTCCCACGCCGACACCGCCGGCGCTCTATCCTCCAACAGCGCGTCCACGAACTCGCGGTTTTCGAGCTGGAATCCCTCTTCGTCGGGCCGCTCCTCGACCCAGGACTTCTCGCCCTCGGTAAACGTTGCTTTCCTAAGCCGGTCGTGAAGCTGCACCACCCGCCCGCTGTCGAAAAGCTCAAAAAAGAACTTGCTGGTGAACTGCCCGCAGCCGGCGTCGCCCTGAATCCACGCCCCCGCGCAGCCGTTGTCGAACTGGATGCTCGCCGCGCATTGGTCGATGTTCGGATGGCCGGGATGCGTCATAGTCCCTCCGCTTGCCCACACAAGACGCGGTTCGCCGTTGGAAAGATAGCGCAGAATGTCGGTCGTATGGCAGCCCTGGCTGTGAACGTTGCCTCCGCCGGACACCGGATCCTGGGCCCATGCGCTCTCCGGCCAAGGCGAGTCCATCATCTGGCCGACCACCACTTGGGGGTTCGGGATGAACTCGCGCGCCCTCGCAATGAGCGGATAGAACCGCATCTTGAACGCCGGCATCAGGTGCACCCCTGCCTCGGCGACTTCTCGCGCCACCGCCTCGCAGTCCTCCTCCGTCAGCGCGAGCGGTTTTTCGATAAAGATATGCTTGCCTGCGCGGGCGGCGGCGATGGCGAGCGGGGCGTGGGAATCGTGGCGAGTGCAGATATAGACGGCGCGAATGCGTTCGTCGCCGAGCACGCGGTCGAGCTCGGTCGTGGCGTAGTCGCCTCCGAAATCGGCCAGTGCGCGCTCGGCAGCCTCGGCGGACACGTCGGCAAACGCTCGGAACCGCGCCTCCGGTATCGCCGCCACGCATCCCGCGTGCACCCGCCCAAGCATTCCGCACCCAATCAACGCCATATCGATCATATCTTCACCGTCACCATATCAACTCGTGCGGCCCGATCCATCTGTGATCGGAAAACGGCTTGTTGTGGATTCCGAGCCAGATGTCGGCCAGGTCGCTTTCGGCCTTGAGAATCGCTATCAGGGCGTAGGCCGACGTGCGCATGTTCACGCAGGTTCTGCCGCGCCTTTCGGTCTGCTTGCCCTCGTAGACGCCGTGAAAGCCGCCGTCGATGCACGGATCGCCCGTATCGGTGTATTGCATGCTCGAAAGCTTCGCCAGGCTCCTGTCGGCGGCGGCAAGCAGTTTGCCGTCGCCGGTCAGCGTGCCGACGTCGCGGAATATCATGGCACTGACCGGAACGGCGGACGGTATGTCGCCGCCCAGGAACCCGCCGTCATCGTCCTGCGCATCGGCCAGCCAATGGGCGAATGCGGCGGCTTTCTGCAGATAGGAGTCGTCGTCAAAGAAGCGCGATGCCGCGATCAGCATCGCCGCGCCGAAGTCGTCGTTATATGCATGCTGCTGGGTCGGCTTGCCCTCGCCGGGTTTGGGGGAGGTGATCCGCCCCGTAAACAGATCGCGCTCCAGCACGAGCGAGCCGTCGTCGTTTATGAACTCGTCGCGGTAGATTCTGGCGATCGGGGCCAGGCCGCGCTCAATGTAACGGGCGTCGCCGGTGAGCATGAACAGGTCGTGGAAGAACAGCCCCGTGCCGGACTGGAACGAACCGCGAGAGTAAAAGTTGTCGAGGCGCTCGTCCATATATACGGCATAAAGCGGCCAGCCGTTATACATCCCCCGCCCGATGAGCCAGTCGGCAAACAGGCAGGCACGTTTTGCATAGAGCGGATTGCCGGTTGCTTCCGCAAGCCAAACCAGCCCCCACGCCGCCCCGGTCGCGTCTCGCGGCGCGAACTCGATGGACTGGGGCGTAAGCTCGCGAATGGCGCCGAAATACGGGTCCTGCCGATCCATCACCTGCAGCGAAATGATGTAGCGACCCGCCAGTTCAGCCGCGTGCTTATACTCCTCCCTGCCGGTGCGTTTGTAGAGAGCCAGCAGGGAGGAGAGCATCGTGCCGCACATCCAGTTGCCGGTCAGCAGCTTCTCGCGCGTATGAAAGTCGTAGCTGCGGACGGAGCGGCCGCGGTTGGCGTCCTGGCGGTCTGTTATCTGATTGCGGACCATCCAGTCGCCGCACAGCGTCGCCCTCTCCAGAAGCGTCAATCCGCCCACAACCGCATCCCCCAACCGTAATGTTGGGTAGAGTTTACCACATCGAAGCGGTTGTCACCAGTTCTGTTGCTACTGGCGCTTTATGGTGTCGGCGTACCTCAACGTGGGCGGGTCGGTCGTGTTGTCCAGGTAGCCGGTCGCGCTGACGTAGTTGTTCAGGCCGACATTCAACCAGTAGTCGGGATCCTCGACCGTGATCAAGCCAGGGTTCGAGCCGTCGTCGATCACATAGGACTCCCCAAGCGCCTGAACCACCTTGCCCCAGACCGTGAACTTGCATCCGCTGCTGGCCAAGCCGGCTGCCGAGTCTCTTGCGTCCTTGTTTCGCAAGCCAACCGGAAGCAGCGAGGCGAAGTCATAGGTTGTGGGTTCGGGTTCGTCGGCGAACTGTATGGTGAGCGAGCCGATGTAGCCGCTCGCCAGATACCAGGACTTCCAGAAGTTGGAGTTGCCCATCAGGTTGTTGATGCGGCAGCCCGCCATGAAGTTGAACGTTTTTCCGGTAACCGTCTTGACGTCGGCATAGCTGCGTGTCTCGCCGGCCGCCACATTGCCGAATCTGCCGTAAAACAGCGCAGTGTCAGCTATGCCCAGCGTATACCACGTTTTAGCGTCGTTGATGCTGCCCGTGAGCTGGGTTCCGCTGAACCAGTACCCCTCGGAAAGCGGACGGATCGTGATCCATCTGTTGTACTCCTCCGGGGCGAGAGTGCGCGGCAGGTAGTAGTAGCAGCGCCAGTTGGCATAGTTCGGATCGTTGCCCTTGTCTACCGCGAACTCCAGGCCGATTGCGCGGGAGTAGCCGTATTCAAGATGGTTCGGGTCAGTGCTCGAGTATACGGGAATCTTGTCGGGGCTGTGCATATAGACCGTATAGCTCAGGTCAACTATGTCCATGAGTTTCTTGAGCTTGAACAGGTCCGTTCCGAGCTGGATGCTGCCCAGTTTGTCGCTGCCGCCGCAGGTCTCAAAATACGGCACCGAGGGCCTTCCAAACAGCGTGTTGAACATGCTGTTGTAGGCCGGCGGCGACTCCACCGGCCAAAACGCGCGAGACGCGCCCCGGAAGCATGTGCCGGCAGGCGGCATCTTGGCCAGAGTCCAGTTCGAATCACCGGGCAGCACCTTAATGACGGCGGCGTTCAACGCAGGGGCTGCGAAAGCGGCCACTAAGACGACCGCAATGAGGATGAGTACGCGCGAACGGGTGTCTCTCAATTTCTACCTCTCCTTTCTCCAGTCGCAAGACCGAAACGCAGAGGACCCCCCCGAGCGCGCAACCTCGCGTCCGGTCCCGCAGAGTTCTTTGTGGTACGCGCAGGATACCCCCGAATTCGCGCAATGTCAAGCCCGTGTCGGAAAAGGAATCGGTTCGGTTCTCCGGAAATGGGTAACCCGTAGGCACTGAGCAGGTCCGGTTTGTGCGCCGTATCCGAGGGCGGCAGTCTTTCGACAGGCTCAGCAACGCTGAGGACGCGCTTCGATATGACCTTCGTTGGCGGTTTAGTCAGCGCCGACGCGGTCGCGTCCCGCAGGACTCAAAAAATAGAAGGTGAGTTGACCATCGGACGATCCCATGATACCATTCAGGCAGGTCGCAGACTTGCTTCCGACTACCGGGAAGGAGGTATGGCGTGTGCAGGTTGCGCCGAGCTGGCTTTCAGTAGGCCGGGGGCCGGGCAGGAGCGTGTTTGTCCGGGCCGACGGGCTGCGCATCCACGCGATCGCCAACGTCAGGGGATCGATCGCGGGCAAGCCCGGGGCGGTGCTGATCCACGGCTTCCACTCGGACTGCGGCGAGCTTGGCCGACTGGCGGTCGCTCTTGCCGATCACGGTTGGGCGGCCCTGCGGCTCGACCTGCGCGGATGCGGCATCTCCGAAGGCCATCGCGACGACATCAACGGCACCGTACACGACGTCCAGGCGGGCATCGATCATCTGCTGGCGCACGGCGCAAGCCCGAAGCACATATATCTGGTCGGTCACAGCCTGGGCGGGGCAGTGGCGATATCGGCGGGGGCGGCGGATGCGCGCGTGGCTGGAGTAGTTTGCTTGCATCCGAGCGCGACCTACGACCTCGGCGCGCTCGATCCTCCCGACGACCACCCCGATGTCCGCCGCCCGATCGACAGCATCGCGCGCCTGTCTCCTCGGCCCGTTTTGATCATCGCGGGCGAGCAGGACCCGGTTCTCCCGTGCTCGAGCGCCGAAGAACTCTATCGCGCCGCGCTTGAGCCCAAGCGGATGCTCGAAGTCAAGGACGGCACCCACGCCATCGAAGACACCGAAGCCTACGCCCTCGGCTGGCTGCTGGCCGGCGCGCCCCGTGTGTAGCTCGCGTCGCTGGCGGACTTCCGTGCCACGCGAGCAGACGGATGCCTTGTCATCCTCGTTTTCGGCTGGTGCGCCCTGGGTATTGTATAGCAGCTCATGTATAGCTGGGCCACGAGAGGGGGCGGGCTGATGGAACTAAAAGAAGGCGAGAGGGCTCCTAACTTCACACTCAGAGCGACCGGCGGCAGGATGATCTCCCTGAGCGACTTTCGCGGCAAGCGCAACGTGGTGATCTTCTTCTACCACCAGGACGGCGATCCTGTCTGCACCGCCGAGGCTGAGGCCTTCCGCGACCTGCACCCGCAATTCGAGGCTGCAGGCACGACGGTGCTGGGCGTAAGCTCGGACAGCATCCTGGAGCACGACTCATTCGCGCGCACCTGCCGGCTCAAGTATTTCCTGTTGTCCGACGAGGATCGCGTGGTCTGGAATACCTACGCCACCTGCCGCGGCGAAAAGCACATGCTCGGAGACGACCGCCTGACCGTCGTTGTTGACCGCGAAGGCGTCTGCCGAAGGATTTGGCCCGAAGTGAGCGTGGACGGCCATGCGCAGGAGGTGCTGGAGTTCGTTATGGAGATAGGCGGAGCGTGAGCGCGCCGTTCGACAGTGCAGCATGGGTCTACGACGCATTCATGAGGTTGACGCGGCTTTACAGGGATGCCGCGGTGGTGAGCGCGCTCGAGCTTTCTGGCGACGAACGCCTTGTCGACCTTGGCGGCGGAACGGGTCACTACGCTTCCGTCATCAGCACTCACTGCAGGGAAGTGGTGGTGGTGGATGAGAGCGAGTGCATGCTGGCAAGGGTCCCCCGTAAACCCAACGTGCGCCCGCTTAAGGCCGACATGACCGCCACCGGCTTGCCCGACGGCGGATTCGACGCAGCGCTGATAACCGATGCCCTCCACCACGCGCCCGACCAGGCCGCGCTGATCCGCGAGGCACACCGCTTGCTTGGACCCGGCGGCCGGTTGGTGATAATGGACTTCGATGCGGGCCGCATCCGCACGCGCGTCGTCAAGGCATTCGAGCAGGCGTTCTTCGGGCCGGTGAACTACCTGATCCCCAAGCAGTTAGAGGACTTGTTGATCGCCGGCGGCTTCTCGGATGTGAGTATGCAGGCACCCGGCTGGTGCTATGTGATGACTGCTCGAAGGGCAGACCTCAGTGAGGCGCGAGAAGCGTGAACGGGTAGGCAGGAATATTACGCGCCACCCAGAAGGCAACGATGACTGCGACGATGGCCCACGGCAACCATTTCGGCAGCGGCGAGTGCTTCGCGTCGGGCTGCGCAGGCGTGCCGGGCCTGGCGACGAGGTAGATGAGCAGCGGGATTGCCAGCACCACTAGAGGATTGAGCCGCCATGCTGCCGCAATGTTGCCGTGCACAAGCTGATGCAAGGCCCGACCCGACCCGCACCCGGGGCAGTAGAGGCCGGTGAGCTTGTGGAAAAGACATACCGGCATCCACCACGCCCGCCCTGGGTCCACAATATAGAGCACGCCGCAGCCCGCAAGGCATGCGGCCGACACGGGCAAGAATGCGCTTGGGCGAGGCCGGCGGACTTTTCGTGCAAGCGCTACCAAACTCGGATTGTGCATACCAAGTCGCTCACAGACAGTCAGAACCCACCGTGTTTGTACACTGCTTCGACTGAAGCTATGATCTGGACCAGAACTCCAATGATTATGCCCGCAAGACCGATGCCGAAGCCCCACATTAGCCACGTCTTCGCAGCGTTGGCTTCCTGAAGAGCGCCGTAGTAGTCTCCCGCAGCCTTTCTGCTGTTGGCCGCCGCCGATTTGACGATGGCCACGACTCCGAAGGGCATGCAGCAGGATATGGTCACCAATATCGACCACACAAGGTAGTCCGGCACCGGCTGAGCCCAGCCCTGCTGGTACTGCGGCTGATAAGGCTGTTGGGCATAAGGCTGCTTAGAATACGGCTGCTCAGGCGGCTGCTGCGCATAAGGCTGCTGAGGCGGCTGGGGTTGGGATGGCATCTGCTGCGTGGGCTGAGGCTGGCCGGGCTTTAGCTCGGCGAAGCAGTTGGCGCACTTGGTCGCGTCGTCTGGGTTCTTCCACCCGCATTTTGGACAGTACATTTAGTTGCGGCCCCCCCCTATGGTTACGGATGAGTTACGTGCATGATAGCAGCTAGACGGGCGATGCGCAACACGTCACTCGAACTCGCAATATTTAGGAAAATCATGACAGCCGCGTGCGCATGTCACTGCAAACGGATGTGGGGAATCTGCTCTTGAGCGTAATAAGAAGCACAGCTTTCGGTCTCGCACCTCGCAACGACTGTCCGCGGCAGATTGTAATCACCAAGACTCGGCTTCTACTTGAACTCGCGGCCGTCAAGCAGTATCTTGGAGATGTCGTAGTACATCTTCATCCTGCAAGCGAAGCCCCGCACTAGGCCGAGCTTCTCTTCCTTCATGCAGTGTGTGCATCCGACAAGCGGGACTCGCCGCACACGCAGCTTCCGGCGGCGGAAGTACTTCGTGATCGCCGTCTCGACGCCGGAACGCACGTCTTCCAGCCTCGGAATCTTAACGAATGTCTCTCGCCGCATCGCGCGCTGACCCGAGATATAGGGCGCGATAAGCTGCGCCCAGTCGGTCGCGCGCCGGCCGCTGCGAAAGATGCCTATCGCCATGTCCGCCGTGCCGTCGATAAGCGGCTCGACGATCGCATCCACCTTGTCGCCGTCGAGGCCGATAAGGTCCGCATCGAGAAAGAGAACCACGTCCGCATCGGTGTGCTCGGCCCCCGCGCGCATTGCCCCACCCTTTCCGCGATTGGGCCGGAGCTCGATTGCCTTGACGTCGGGATCCGACGAGACCAGTTCGTAGGTGCCGTCGGTCGAACCGTCGCTGACCACCACGATTTCATCAACGAGTCTGGCGGCCTTGATCGCGTCCAGCACCGCCGAAATCCGCTCTCTTTCGTTGTAGGCAGGGACTATTGCCGCAACCTTCATCTTAGTTACACGCCGCAAGTTCAAAGCCGAAAGTGCTCAGTTGCCCGCGGGCTTCGCGCTTGACGCGTTGGACTTTCGACTTTGGACTTTCGACTTTGGACTTTGTACTTTCGACTCTCGACTCTCGGCCGGCTCCTCGGACATATCTTTATAGGCCTTCTGGAAGACGGTGACCGCGTTATCTTTAGCCTTACCCAGGAACTGCGCCGCAGTGTCCACAATATCCTTCGAGACGTTGCGCGCGGAATCGAGCCTGCTCGCGGCCTTGTCGAGATTCTTTCTGGCCTCGGCCACGTCGGCATTCCGGCCCCTCAAGGACTCATAAGCCCGACGCGTGTATTTCTGCGCTTCAGCCAGCGCGGTCATAAGATCCGGCTGCGCCGCGCTTGCCGGCTTTCCGGAATGGACCTTGCTCGCTATCGCCGCCACGTCGGCGCGCAACTGCTCGATCCGCCACTGATCGTATGCGATCACAGCAAGCAGCACCATGATGATAATGCCTAGACAACCGATTCGTCTCATTTTGGATTTTGGACCTGTGCCTGGAGTCTGAAACAAGTTCAGCCACTCGACAGGCTCAGCATCGTACCTACGTCACTTTGCGTTTGGCTTCCCGGACGGCTGTCGGACCGGCCGCCGGGGAGCCGGTGCCGATGCGAGCGATTACGGTCTTGCCGCCGTAGACCTGCTGATTGACGCGGACCTCGAACTCTACGTTATCGGCAAAAACGAACAAGTCCACCTGGCTGCCGCGCGATATGAAGCCCAGTTTCTGCGAGTAAGCCATCGGCTGGCCTTCTTCAACAAAGCACTGTATCTTCGCGACGAACTTGTCGGCGATCAGCACGACGGCCATCCTAACCCCGCCGCCGTCGAGAAGGATCGTGTTGCGCTCGTTTTCCAGATGGTACTTACGAGCGAACATGTCCGCCATCCTTCTTAGCCAGACAACGCGGATGTACTCCCATACATCGAGCATGGGATAGTTGACTTTGGCAGCCTTGTAGAAGACACCCTCGACCCTTCCCGGATAAGGGCAGTAGTTGTAGTGCACGTCGAGCGGCGACATATATATGCCGATGGCCCAACCCTGCTCGCCGCCGGTTGCACAGCCCGCTATCTCCGGCAGCGGTATGCGCTCGCCGAGTTTTTCGGAATACAGCCCGCCTTGTTCGATCTTGCGGATGTAGACTACGCGGCCGTCGGCCGGAGCGACTATGATTCCGGCCTCGTCCCGCTCGGGCTCCCTGTGGGGGTCGCGATAGAACCACACCCGCCGCAGGAACACAAGCGCCGCGACCCATACGAGCATTATGCAAGCCGGTATGACGACGTAGATCACTCGACAAGCCCCTTCCAGGCATAATACGGCAATCTCGGCACGAAGTATCCCACGAATCCCAGCAGCCCCTCGGCAGTACCCGCTCGCCGCGCAAGCGGCACCGGCCTCGGCTCGAAGACCCCGTTGCGATAGCCGTTATCGAGCGCGCTGTAGGCCGCCAGAAGACCCTCCCTGTCATAGACCGCCTTCAGCTCATCGGAAGCAGTGTGCCGCAGCAGATCGATCGGGAAATCTACCAGCTTGCGCAGCTCGTCGATTAGATCGGCGATTTCGTCGATCAAACCTTCGCGGCAGATGCGGTCACGCAGAAAGTTGTAGCGGTCGATGGCCGGGTCGAGCGCCGCGTCCAGCTCCGCGATCGCCTTCACGGCACGCAGAAGCCAGCGGATGCGGTTGATGTCCCAGCACGGGTCGAAGAGTCGAAGCTCGATAGTGCCAAGGCGTTTGGAGAGTATGATGTCCTGGAAGCGATACTTCCAGTCCGGCTTGATCGGGCCGATCGCCCAGGATTTCGCCATGCGGTATGACTGGCCGAAGTATTGCGACGCGGCGAACGGTGAATTGATCGTGAAAAGCGCAAGAACCGGCAGAAAATGAATGAGATTGCGGTAGAGGCGGGCCTTGTCGTCAACACCGCTGACATGGACGTGAATCGCGCAGGTATTGGTTGGGGCCTCGTAGTCAAAAAGATGTCCTACGGGAACGATCAGCCCGGTTGCCACGCTTGCAAGATCGGCGCGGCGCTTCGCCAGATCATCTGCCAGCGCATCCACGTCCTCGCACATGGCCGCGCTGATCTCCACCCCGCCCATAACACCCTGCCTGACGTCCGCGCCTCTCGCGAAATTGTGCGCGGAGTGGGTGTAATAGAAGCAAGGGTCCCTGGCCAGAAGCCTTGCCAGGTAGTAAAACGACCTCAGCGTCGGCCGCCGCGGCTCGGTGACGAACACTTCTTCTTCGATCCCGAAGATAGGCATTTCGGGTCTCATTATACCATACCGGCAAACAAGCTGAGCGGGAGGGCGGGTGTCTGTTCAGTCGTGCGGTGAGAGCTCTGAAATGACGATAGCTGCGCGCCCCGTCACTCCGAACGCAGCGAGGAATCCGCTCTTGAGGCTGTCGATGTCGTCGACCAGCAAGCTAGGACGGAGAACGTCGGAGCGCGGCGCGGGGAGTCTGTGCCTGCCGAAGAGCGGGCTGCCTCGTCGCTTCACGCGTCGCCGAGCATCAGACGCGCGCCGTCCGCGATTCCGATCAGGTCCGTTGCGACAAGGCGATGCGTTCTTGTCATCCGTTGCGCTCTCACCCCGGCCCTCTCCCCCAGTAGAGGGAGTTCTTATGCCTCCAGGTTCAGCCATTTGACTTCGTCGGGCGTGAGGTCGATGTGCAGCGCCTCCAGTGAGATCATCAGCTCGTGCAACCGTTCGGGACCGATCAGCGGAAATACCGGAAACGGCTGGTGCAGAGTGTAGGCCAGCGCGATCTGCACGGTCTTCACGCCCTTTCTGGCGGCAAGCTCCCGCGCGCGGCGCAGGCGCTCGAAGTTGTCCTCGCAATACCAGCAATTGACGAGCATTTGGTTCGATTGGTCGTTCGGGTCGGCGTATACGAAAAAGCCCTTTGCCAGACTCGACCATGCCAGCAGCGGCATCTGGGTCTTCGTAAACCATTCGCGCGACGCCTCATCGGTCGACGACAAGCAGCCTTCCCAGGGCGCGGCGACCATCCGCGCAAGGCTGAAGTTGTTGCTGACCGCGCTGAAACCGTGCAGACCCCTGGACTTCGCATAATCGTTGGCGGCTTGCACGCGCTCAATAGACCAGTTGGAACCGCCGAAAGCCCGGATGCGCCCCGCGTTTCGATGCTCGTTGAGCACGTCGACGAACTCGCCGACCGGCACATCCGGATTGTCGCGGTGCAAGATGTAGAGATCGACGTAGTCGGTTTGCATACGCTCCAAGGTTTCCGTGAGCTGCTGGGTGATTGCTTCCGGATAGCAATGCGGCGTGTGCGCGCCCTTGGCGAGCACCACGACCTGATCGCGAATGCCTCGATTGGCGATCCACTGTCCGAGAATGCGGTCGGAGTTGCCGTAGATGTAGGCGGTGTCGAAGCAGTTGCCGCCGTTGCGGAAGTACTCGTCGAAAAGGATGGAAGCATGGGGCAGTTCGTGTCTGCCGCCGGCGAGAGTCGCGCCCTGGATGAGACGAGCGACCGGCTTGCCGACGCCCTCGATCTCGCCATAGATCATCTTCGCACCGGGACGGCGGGTGAGCGGCCTGTGGTCGATGGTCGGATAGGCTGCAGTAGGCTGCTCGATATCGTAGGTCATGCCTATCGCTATGCGCCACTCGTCGAGAACCCGCATATTGCCCAACGTGTCGTCCCAGGTCACGGCGGGCGGCGGCGCCTGGCGGTTGGCGATGTTTTCGGCCACGGTGTCCACCTCATAGGCGTAGACGCCCCGGTCGAACTCTATGGCAACCTCTTCGTCGCCCTCGCCGTAGCGCGTGATGAATATGCTGGACTTACCCGCCTCCCTGCCGGGATTCCACCATGCGGGCACGGTGATGCGTCCGGCATCACCGAATATCTGGAGCGAGTTGTCCTGGTTGAGTCGAACGCCGGTGGAGACCTGGGCGATAATGTCGCCGGGGAAGCGAAGCAGCGCGCACGCATACTCGTCGATGCGGGATTCGCCGATCCTGCCCATTGCCTTTATCTCGATGGGTTCGGCGAAGTCCCGGTCCTGAGCGGCGCCGGCTATCAGGCGAGAGACGGAGGTCGTGTAACAGCCCACGTCCAGGATACCGCCACCGCCGAGCGCGTTTGCGAAAAGCCTGCCTTCCGGATTGAACCCGGCGTGGAAGCTGAATGATGCCTTGATGAGCCGGACGTCGCCGATGGCCTTATCGCGAATCAGCTCGACGAGCTTGGCCGTCTGCGGATGGCAGCGATACATGAACGCTTCCATGAAGAACACGTCGTTTGTGCGCGCCGCTTCGATGACAGCCATCGCCTCGGGGTAGTTAAGGGTCACAGGCTTTTCGCACAGTATATGCTTGCCGGCCTCGGCGGCCTTGACCGCCCACTCGGCGTGCATTGGGTGCGGGGTCGATATGTATACCGCCTCCACGTCGGGATCGGCAAGCAGCGCCTCGTAGCTTGCGTAGCGCCTCTCGACGCCGAACTCCTCGCCGAACGCGTCTGCCTTCTCCTGTGATCTGCTGCCTACCGCCAGAAGACGACCGGTCTTCGATTGGGCGATGCCCAGTGCCAGCGTCTTGGCGATCGCTCCCGTGCCGATGATGCCCCAGGCAAGTCTCTCGCTCATGTTTTCAGTCCTCTCTGATCCCGAGTCCTCGGTTGTTGGAGTTGCTGTGTGCAAGGATAGCAGATCAGGCAAGCGGGGTCAACCGGCCGGCGGCAAAAGTGTGTGTTGAGTCTTGCGGGACAGAACTCCGCCAGCGCTGAGTAGACCTGAGCAACGAAGCTCGTATCGAAGCGCGGTGGAGCCTTGACCGCCCTTCGATACGCTTCGCACTCAGGGCTACCGGGGTGGACATTCCCAGAAGACTGAACAGGCTCCGGCAAAAGCAGGAGATCGGAAATGACTATAGCTGCGCGCTACGTCGCTGCGAACGGAGCACGTGATTCCGAACGTAGTGAGGGATCTGCTTTCGAACCTAATAGACAGCAGCTCCTTCGGTCTCCTACCCAGCGATGGCAATCCACGGCTGGTTGAATTCATCGAGACTGGGCAGTTGCCGGCGAAAGTATGTTTCGGCAGACGTTCCAGCCTGAAGCGAACCTGTTGGGCGCAGAGATGCTTCGGGGGAAAGGGCTGTCCGAAGAATCTCTCCGGGCCGCCGCGCACTACTTGTAGAAAAAGATTCTGCCGGTGTGCGGCTTGAGATCGACGTTGAGGCCCTTGGGATACACGGTCCCGTCCTCGCCTATCACCTTGAAGCGTATAAGATATGACCGTCGCTCGGTGGGATGACCGTTCACGATGACGAGTCCGTTCTTGTAGAGCCTCATCTGCAGACTCTTGTCCGAGGCGAGCATTCCGCGTCCGCTCACAGGCGCACCAAGCCGGGTCGTGACGCTCAGGTCTAGGCCAACCGGTCCCTGTGCCGTTTCCACATACTGCGCGCCGAACCATGCATCCTCGTGCTGTGCAAGAAGAAACGAACACAGCCCGAAGTGCGCCCAGCCGTCGAGACCCAGCGCGGGATCCTGCGGCCTGTCCACCCCGTCGGTAAGAGCGAACATGGATTTCTTCAGTCCCTTGGGCAGCGTCTTGTTCCAGGCTGCGATTTTTTCCATGTTCTCCATGGTGTCGTTCCAGTAATCCAGTAGGTAGACGTTCTGCATCACACCGTCGATGGTCCAGCGCTTCAGAAAAGCCCATTCCTGAAAGAATGTGTCCGGCGTGTTCTGCGGTGTGTTGTTCTCATATCCTTGAGCCGGATTGAATGCCGCATCTGTCTTCCAGTACGGATCGAAATAGATGTTGGCCGGCGGCCTACTCAAAACCCCTATGGCGCAGTTCATCACAATCGGCACTCCCGCCGCTCTCAAATAGGGAAAAACGCCGTGTTCGAAGCACTGCACCTCGGCCGGGGTTCTGACAATGGGCTGCCGATTGCCGCAGACTTCCTCGGCGCCGTCAACGAATACGCCGTCGAGTCGGTAGCGCGCGACCTTGTCCGCGACTCTGGCGCGCCACTCCTGTTGATACGCCGGGGCGTCCATGTGGACGTAATAGAGGTGGTGGTAGTCCGGCATGAAGCAGAAATAGACGTCCCGCAGCCAGGGTTCGCGGTTGTCCTCAAGCGGAACATAGCCCGGCGGCCATGGATAGAGCCAGTCGAGGTGCTCGGCGAGCACAGCGTTGAACTGGAAGGGACAGTTGTTGTAGGGGCCTTCCAGGTAGTTCGGACCGCGATAGTCCGACACCGCCCCGGCGTGCTCGTAGAGAAGCACCTTGATGTTCGGGTTGTAGTACTTGAGCCTGAGCGCGTAGTGGTAGTCGCTTTCGTATTGCAGCATCACGGCGTCATAGTCCCGCGCGACCGCGTAAGGATCGTAGTCGTGAGCCCTGAAAAAGACCATGTGGCTGTTGACGGTCCTGTTTCTGGGCACGGGCACTTCTTGGGTGGCGTAGCTCGAACTGCCGGCCCGCTTGACATAGAGCCTTGCGCCGTCAATATACATGCCGGGCGTCGCGCTGCCCAGATTGCCGGATGTCTCGATGTCCACTCGAATCGTGATGCTCGTCGCGCCGGCTGGTATCACAGCTGAAACCTCGGCCGCGAAAGGCGTCGTCGAAGGCGTGAGATCCTTAGTGACAATCAGGCTCGGCTGGTCGGAAATAGGACACAGTATCCTCATCCTGTAGTAGAGACTTCCGCTCCGAATCGAGTAGCCCGCCATGAAAACCCTGTCCAGGCGGAATGTGGCTGTATCGCCGTGATGAAACTCATGCGGCAGGTCATCGTCGACCGGCAGAGTCATCTTCAGCATTATGCGGGACGGATCCGCACCGACCCGCTTGTAACCCAGATACTGGCAGTTGGAGCCCTTGAGTCCCTTGCCCGGCTCGATTCTGAAGGCGACGTCACGGTCGGGATCGACTCCGTAGCCGGTTATCCCCATCCAGCCCGCGGCGACCGAACAGTCCGGCGTGGACGGCTTTACTCCCCAGGGCCAGCCGTCGTCCGTCTGCATCTGCCAGCACGTGTCCGCGCTGAACTCGAACTCTCCGAGTCCGCCGATCATATCAGTCTTGACGAGCGCCGCGTATCCAGCGACGCAGAGCAACGAGCACAACAGAACCCCCGATATAGTATAGGCCAACCTGACCCGACTCATCTTCATTCTCCTCTATAGCCCCTGTGCAACACGTGGCGTAATTGCGTCTCTTATGATCATCATTTCCCAATCTGTGCGGCATAAAACGACACGGCATAACAGTGCTTTCACACATAGTGCAAGAGGCCGTCGGCATTTGCCGTGAGTCGGTTGGCGGTTTTTCGGGTAGGATTGTCGCGTATGGCACATAGCCGCACGCAACGCTGCAATGGAGGGGACTCGTGAACTGGATCGGCGAAATTCTGCTGGCCGCCGCCGCCGCGGGCGCCACCTACTATGTGCTCTCGGCCCTCGCAATCGTCTCGCTCTTTCGAGGAAAGCGCGCAGGGCCGACCGTCGAACCGAAGCCCAAAGTCAGCGTCCTGAAACCGGTGAAAGGACTGGACCGAGGAGCGCAGGTCAACTTTGGGTCATACCTGGCACAGGACTATCCCGACTACGAGGTACTGTTCGGGGTCTTGGACGTCGACGATCCGGCAATCGATCTCATACTCGATACCATCCAGGGCCATAAGCGAGGCTCTCTGCACATAGGAACCACCATCCGGGCTGCGAACAACAAGGTGCGAATCCTGCACCAACTCGCCAAACACGCGGGCGGAGAGATCATAGTGGTTACCGATGCCGACACCAGGGTCGATCCCGGTTTTCTTAGCGCGATTACAGCGCCGTTTGCAGACGACTCAGTGGGCGCGGTGACGTGCCTCTATCGGGGAGTAGAGGCCCGAGGCGTGGCGGACGCACTGGAAGGGCTGCACATGACCTGTGTATTCGCACCGGGCGTTGCCTGCGCGCGAAGTCTCGCCGGGGGCATAGACTTCGGCCTTGGAGCTGCCGTTGCGATCAAGGCAAGCGTCCTGCGCGAGATCGGGGGTTTCGAGTCGATAGCGGACTGCCTCGCGGACGATTTTCAGCTCGGCCGCAGGTCGGCAGCGCTGGGCTACCGGGTGGAGCTGTCAAGATACGTGGTCGATGAGGTCTTGTCGGGTCAGGGGCTGCGCGCGGTGCTGGCGCGGGAGCTCAGGTGGTCGCGAACCACGAGGATAAGCAGGCCGCTCGGCCATTTCGGTCTGATGTTCACATTCGGGTTCGCCTACGCGCTGGGCTGCCTGGCATGTTCAGGGTTTGCGGCTGTCGGGTGGCAGATAACCGCGGCAGTCGCGGTAATCCGGCTGGCCACAGCGGCGCTGATCGCGCGGCGGCTCGGCGATCGCGAGTTTGTCCGGCGCGTGTGGCTGCTGCCCCTGCGCGACGTGCTTTCGTTCGGGGTATGGATCGCCGGTTACTGCGGCACGACGGTGAGTTGGCGGGGGCGCATACTGCGGCTGGCAAAGGACGGGAAGATAGTGCCGGTGCGGGAGTAGATGCCGCCAAGTGATGGGCGATATGAGTAAAGCGGACGGGCGGAGCCGATCGGCTCCGCCCGTCCGTGAGTTGGTTCCTTTCGAACCGAATTCAGCGTCCGGAGACGCCTACTACTGAATGTCGCCCGAGCCTCGGATGACGATCACCGGCTTGCCG
>Ga0272448_1002066_pt1 | contig 25927 bp, 12 predicted proteins | sample YNPCB0191_FD_202220 | JGI IMG/M metagenome (GOLD analysis project Ga0272448, IMG submission 202220) | Hot spring sediment microbial communities from Yellowstone National Park, WY, United States - YNP-CB-019-1 | ecosystem: Environmental > Aquatic > Thermal springs > Hot (42-90C) > Sediment... | reverse complement strand
CGGCCGTCGCGGCGATGTCCATGTTCGTGATCGCTTCGCGGTCGTTGACGAACACGGTGACGGTGCGCAGTTTCGCGTCGATCGTCCGTGTCTCGGCGAACTTGAGCCGCGCGTAGTAAGTGCCGGGCCCCACGGTGAACGTGGCCCGGAACTCGTGCGCATGGACGCCGTAACGGTACAGCTCCGGGTTGTCGGTGTTGGCGATGTGCAGCCGGCGCCGTTGGGTCCACCACGTCTCGGCGACGGAGTCGCCGCCGTCGCGGGAGCGCGTGACGATCTCCGTCGCCGGCCGCCAGGCGTTGCCGCGTGAGTCGACGTAGTCGACACGTTCCGGGTAGCCGAAGATCCATCGCTGCACGTCGGTTGGTCCGCCGCCCTCGCCGGCCGTTTGCAGGGATGCCGGGGTTGCCGCCGACCACTGGAGGGCGTCAATGTAGATGTTGGTGCCCTGCGACAACGGATTTTTCTTTCCGCGAACGACAATCTTCAGCGTATGCTCCCCGTTCGAGAGGCCGTTGTTGTAGTACAACACCTGCTCGTATCGCGGCCCGGGGTTCCAGCAGTCGATCTCGACGAGTTGCTTCTTGTCGTCGAGGTAGACCTCCGCCAGGCCGCCTTCGGGTGTCACGGAGCCGATCAGGCGCACCTGGTTGCCGGCGAAACGGGCTGTCATCGTCGCGCCGGCGGCCGAGGCGATGTGGACGGTGTTGTCGAAGAGGACCTTCGCCCCGTCGGTCCGCCACGGGCCGGTGAACGAGAGCTTCTTATCGTCGGCGACCTCTTGCGGGTCGTCGCCTGCTATGGACACGTTGTTGTGTCCGTCGTGCCGGATGGAGACGAGGAAGTCTCCGCCCGCGAGTTCCTTGACCTGATAGCCGTTCTGTTCGAGGTCGGAGCGGGGGGGCAGGGGGTTCGTGTTGTCGAGAAGGACTTCCTTGGGGCGGAATGCGAGCCGGAGGACCTCGATCGTCGGCGCCGGCGCGTCGTGCGTCGCGTAGAACACCCAGCCCTTGCGATAGATGACGGACATGACGGTGGAGGAGGTTCGCAGGATGTGGTTCTCGCGGGCGGCGCCGAGGGTTTCCGGCAGCCAGGCCATTGCGGACAGCGCGTACTTCAGCGCCATCGGGTGGGCGATCTTGAACCAGCCGTCGGCCACGATGGCCCCGCCGTCGATGTTGTCCTCGACCACACCGGTTTCGCGGCAGTCGTAGGTCGCGAGGATTGCCTGCCGGCGCCCCAGCTCGCGGCCCCACTCGCTCCCCGCGAGCACGCCGTACTGGGCATAGGTGTGCGCGAGGCTCAACGGGGCGTACCAGAGCGAGCGGCCGCAGCAGGTGCTCGACTCGGGATAGGCCCACGCGCCACTGAAGACGTCGCCCTTCGACCCCGGTGAAACGCTCGTGCGATTGAGGAACAGCGACAGGATGTTCCGCGCATCGGTTCGCCAGTTCGGGAAGGCGTCCGGGTTCTCCATGAGGTAGCGGACGACGAACTCGGTGACGTTCTCCGCCTGCACGGGGTCGGGCCAGTCCCAGTAGTTGCGTCCCCAGGTGTCGTTGACGGTCCAACGCGGCAGCAGAACGTCGCGGAGATACGCCCGCCCGGCGTCACGCGCCTCCACGATGGCGTTGTTCTTGCCCGTGTAGCCGGCGCGGATCAGCTCGTCGAAGAACGCCAGGATGAAAGCGACGCCGCCGGTCTGCTGGTCCTCGGTCCACGGCGGGTCTTCCGGGTTCGCGTAGCGGTTCCATGGCGGCATGCCGGGCTCATGGTTGCGCTTCTCCGCGAGCAGGTCCGCCCAGTGCTTGACGGCATCAAACCACCGTTCGTTGCCGGTGATCTGGTATGCCCGGAGCAGGCCGATACCCGCTTCGGCGACGATGTCGAGTTGAATCATGCCGTTCGGGTCGCAGTCGCCGTAGACCTTGCCCTTCGTCGGAACGCTGATGAGAAAACGCGGCCACGGATGATCGGCGGAGGTCTGACAATGGTCCAACAGAACGTCTGCCAATACGCTCATGTGCGCGATCGCGGCCGCGTCGCCCGAGTACCGGTAGTAATCCACAAGCGCACTGAGCACGTACGCCGCCCGCTGCCCGAGGTCGCCGTTGGACCAGTCGCGGATCGGCGGAATGGTGATCTGGCCGTCGGGGGCGATCTTCCACGCCCCGTTGAAGACGTACTCCGGCGCGGCGGCGACGGCTTTCTTCGTGTCGGTCCACGGGTATCGCTTGAGCGTCTCGGCCGCAATCCGCACGCGGAAGTCGAGTTGCCCGTTCTGCCCCTTGTACCACGGGGCGATGACGCCGTGCTTGTCCTCCACGGCGTCATGGGCGTAATAGCGTTTCTGTGTTGTGGCGGCGCGAGCGGATGCCGCCGGACAAGAAGCCAGGGCGACGACGACGAGCATTCGGAATAGACGGGACATGCAACAGCCTCCTGATCCGGCCCCGGGGCTCGTTTCGCCGATGCCGGCGTTGGCCGATCCGCCGCCTGCATGCAACAGCCTCCTGATCCGGCCCCGGGGCTCGTTGGCGGGTGTTTTACTCATTGGGATGCGATTACGCAACGCCGGGCGTGTGACTTTGCCGGGAAGAGGAGAACGGTTATAGTCGCGGCGGCGAATTCTGCGCGATCCGTGGGGAAGTCGGCCAGGAGGAGGTTGTGCCACTGTCGTGTCGGCAGCCCCCCGGCGATAGACGCTGCCGGCCCGGCGGCCGGGCATCGCCTCGTGCTCCCAACGTTTTTCCGTCGGAGAGTACCATGAAAACGCTCGTTTCTGCGGTCCTCGTGGCTGTGAGTTCTCTCGCATCAGCGCGGGGACAGGAGGCGCGGCGGCCCAACATCCTCTGGATTACGTGCGAGGACACCGGCCCGCAACTCGGCTGCTACGGCGACGCGTTCGCCCGCACACCCAATCTCGATGCCCTGGCCGCCAAGGGGATGATCTATTCGACCGTCTGGTCGAACGCCCCCGTGTGCGCCCCGGCCCGCACGGCGATCATCACCGGCGTGTATCCGACCTCGACCGGCGCGGAGCACATGCGGAGCCTCGTGCCGATGCCCGCGAGCATGCGGATGTACCCCCAGTTGCTGCGCGAGGCCGGCTACTACTGCACGAACAACGTGAAGGAGGACTACAACCTCGAGAAGCCCGGGAAGGTCTGGGACGATTCCTCACGAAAGGCGCATTGGAAGAACCGGCCGCCCGGTGTGCCGTTCTTTGCCGTGTTCAATCACACGGTGACGCACGAGAGCCGGATCCGCACACGCCCGCATCAGTTTCAGCATGACCCGTCGAAGGTGCGGGTCCCGGCCTATCACCCCGACACGCCGGAGGTTCGCCAGGACTGGGCCCAGTACTACGACCGCGTCACGGAGATGGATGCGCTGGCCGGCGCGAACCTGCGCGAGCTTGATGAAGCGGGCGTCGCCGAGGACACGATCGTCTTCTTCTACGGCGATCACGGCCCGGGCATGCCGCGGTGCAAGCGCTCGGCCTGCGACTCCGGCCTGCATGTGCCGCTGATCGTTTACGTGCCGCCGAAGTTCCGGCATCTGGCCGGCAAGGACTATGTTGCCGGCGGTCGGAGCGATCGGCTGGTGGCCTTCGTGGATCTGGCGCCCACGCTGTTGAGCCTCGCCGGCGTTCGGGCGCTGCAGTGGATGCAGGGCCATGCATTCATGGGGCCGTTCGCGGCCGCCGAGCAGCCGTACCTCTACGGCCTTCGCGGGCGCATGGACGAACGCTACGATCTCGTGCGGTCCGTCCGTGACAAACGTTACGTGTATGTCCGGAACTTCATGCCGCATCTGCCCGCCGGCCAACACAACGCCTACATGTTCGAGACACCCACCACTCGCATCTGGAAAAAGCTCTATGACGAAGGCAGGCTCTCGCCGCCGAAGACGTTCTTCTGGGAGCCGAAGCCGCCCGAGGAACTGTACGATCTTCAGAACGACCCGGACGAAGTGAAGAACCTGGCAACCTCCGCAGCGCACCAGGAGATCCTGAAGCGGATGCGCGCCGCCCTGCGCGAGCACCTCCTGGCCGTGCGCGATATCGGCTTTCTGCCCGAGGGCGAGATCCACAGCCGCTCGGCCGGTTCCACGCCGTACGAGATCGGACACAGGCCCGACGCCTATCCGCTCGAGCGGATCCTGGCGATGGCGGAACTCGCGTCGTCGCTCGATCCGGCGGTCCTGCCCGGGCTTCAGGCGGCGCTGGTCAAGGCCCCTGACAGCGCGGAGCGCTACTGGGCGGCGATGGGCATCCTGATGCGCGGCAAGGACGCGGTCGTTGCCGCCGGCCTGGAACTGAGACAGGCCCTCAAGGATGAGTCGCCGTACGTACGAATGACGGCGGCCGAGGCGCTTGGCCGGTTCGGCGCCGAGGCCGACCGCAAGGCGGCGATCGCACTGCTGCTGGAAACGGCCGACCTTCGCAAGCACGGCGTCTACGTATCCATGTACGCGCTCAACGCGCTCGGTCGGCTTGGCCCGCTGCCGCCCGACGCGAGGCGCGCCATCGAGGCGCTACCCACGAGCGACCCGTCGATCGACGCCCGGATCAAGAGCGGTGTGCCAAGGCTCGTCGAGGATCTTCTGACCCCAACGAAGTGACCGTTTCTCAGAGGAGAGGTTCGCGCCCCCGCGCCCGTCATCAGCGTTGCACGCGCGCCGATCCGCCCTTGGCGAACGCCTCGACCTCCTCGAGCCTTGCCATGGTCACGTCGCCCGGGAAGGTCGTGAGCAGCGCCCCGTGCGCCCAGCCCAGGCGGAGGGCCTGTTCGGGGTCTCGCCCGGCGATCAGGCCGTAGATCAGGCCGGCTGCGAAGCCGTCGCCGCCCCCGATGCGGTCGAGTACATCGAGCCGGCATGTGGGGCTCACGAACCGCTTGCCGTTGAGCCACAGCACGGCCGCCCACTCGTGGCAGTTGGTCGAGTGGACCTCGCGCAGCGTGGTTGCGACCATCTTGACGTTCGGGAACTGCTGAACCACCCGTTCGATCATCTGGAAGAACGTCTCCGGATCGAGCTTCGACTTGGCCGCCACCTCCGGTCCGGGGATACCCAGGCCCTTCTGGAGGTCTTCCTCGTTGCCGATCAGCGCATCGACGTTGCTGACGATCCGCCGCAGCGTCTGCTGCGCCCGTTGCAGGCCGCCGATCGGCGCCCACAGCTTGGCCCGGTAGTTCAGGTCGAACGAGTTGACGGCGCCGGATCGCTTCGCTGCCTGCATAGCCTCGATAATCAGTTCCGAAGTTGTCTCCGAAAGCGCCGCGAAGATGCCTCCCGAGTGGAACCACCGCACGCCGGAGGCAAAGATCGTTTTCCAGTCGAAGTCGCCCGGCTTGAGCAGCGCCCCGGCCTCGTTGGAGCGGTTGTAGAAGACCACCGGCGGGCGCACGCCGTAGCCGCGGTCGCTGTAGACCGTGGCCATGTTTGGACCGCGCACGCCGTCGTGCTCAAACCACTTGTAGAACGGCCGCACGCCGGTCTCGCGGACCCGCCCTTGGATCAGCTCGCCGATGCCGTACTTGACCATGGCGGTGGCTACGCCGGTCCGCAGCCCGAAACAGTCCGAGAGACTCGCCGCCACATTGTACTCGCCGCCGGAGACGTGGATCTCGACCGACCGCGCCTTGCGGAACGGGATCACGCCGGGATCCAGCCGGTGGACCAGCGCCCCCAACGCGAGGAAGTCCAGATCGCACGCATCATTACGGATAGTCAGATCGTTCATCGATGGTTCCCCCGCAAATCCTTGCGTAAAGAAGGAATCCAATATGCGGCATGGGCGCGAGTGTCAACCCCGATGCCGCCTGCATCCGCGCCCTGAGGCGGGCGAGCCGCTGCCGCAGCGATCCGAGGCGACATCCGAAACCGCGGCTGGAGCCGTGGAGTGCCTTGTCTCGCTTCGCGCAGGACCGACACGCGTGCGAGCCTCGGGGCGCAGCGCCCGGTTCATCGCGTCGCGGCCTGCGCATGATCCGCCGGCGGCTACGCGGTTTGTGCGCCGGGGGGTCCCTGCAAGCGGAGCAGCCGTGCGAGCGAGGCGGCCAGATTCCGCACCGCCGACGCGTCGGGGAGCGTTACGGTCAGTTTCAGGCGGCCCTCCTCATCCTTCGTGAGGCACTCCTCGAGGCGATTCCGGATCGCTTCTGCGATCCGCCGGGCCTCCTCCGTTTCCTCGGCGTGCGGCACCATCTCGCCGAGAAAGCCGAAGGCTGCCGCCAGGAGTTCGCCGCCCGCCTGCGCGACCCGTTCCTGCTGGGCGATCCGCTCGACGTTTCGGATCTGCCGGGCCTTCTCGCTTTCATCGGGCGGCGCCTCCGGGCGGGCGCCAGCAGGATCTCCAGCCGGCGTCGGAGTTCCTCCATTCCGCCGGCAGCCGGGGCGGCACGAGGAGCCGCAGCTCCAGCGATGTTCCGTAACGGAGATATACGGCGAGGTCCGTCTGCACATACGGCCGGCTGCGTACGTCGGCGGGGAAGCGCGCCTTCACGCGCCGCTGCACGGCCAGGATGTGCTTGCAAATGCCGAGGGTATTCTTGCGATAGTCGGGGCAGGAGCAATACGACTGCCCGCGTTCGAACCCGCGCAGGGCGACGCGGTAGGTCTTTCCGGATACGGCGTTTGTGACCAGGTAGTCCGCCCACGGCGTTCGGGGATCGGCGGACTTGATGCTCATCCGCTCCTGGCGGGCGCGTTCCTCTCGTTCTTCGATCGCGCGGCGGATCAGTTCCTCTTCGCTCAGGCTTTCGACGGGCACCCGTTCCGGGGGCGGGGCCGCCAGGCCGAGCGCCATCTTCTCCTCCAGAATCAGTGAGAAGGCCGCCCCGATATGCTCGCAGGCGCGCCCGCACCGGGTGCAATTCCACCGCAGACGCCCGGGGGCTTCGGCCATCAGCGTGATGGTGACTACGGCGTCGTCCAACTTCAGCCGGAACAGATCATCACCGAGGTACACCTGTTCTTCGATCGCAATCTCGTAGCGACCGCCTTCGCGGATCAGCCGTGCGCCGTGCTCTCCGAGCAGTCGGCATGCCTGCAGAAACGTCAGACGCGACAACCGATCCTTCAGCGTGAGCTGCTGCTCCGTCCTTGTGTCGGCATCCATTTCCTGTCCCGCCCGGGCGCGACACGCCGGGCAGTCTCCTCCAATTCGTTGACCGTCGTTCCAGCCGCGGATCCTACCACGGAATCCCGCACAAGTCGCCACGCGGCCGACTCGCCGCCAACCGGTTCGGCCGGCCTTGCGGGAAGGGTGGCCCGTATCGCGTGGTGCGGCCGGACCGCGCCGCAACCTCAAGCGGGTCGGTGGCCCGGTGGTTCCGGGGCGGGCGCTTGGCCCGTTACCGGTTGCCGCCGACCGCCCGCCGGCGCAGGCTCGAGGTTCGTTGTGCAGGGCGCGGCTGCCGTTTGGCGGCGATGCCGATTCCCGACGTGAGGATGCCGCTGCCTGCCGGACAGCAGGTCAAGAGGAAAGCAACGGGCCGCGTGATTGCCCGGGCAGACCGGGGCGCGGGCCCGTTCGTATCGTCTCCGCACCGCAGCGCGGCCCTTGTCAGCCCGCGGCTACGGCTGCCTGGGCGAGCGGTTCGGGCCGTTGAAACGCGCCTGAAAGGCGCCGAAATCCGTGAGATCGACGTCGTTGTCCATGTCTTGATCGAAGCAGGCACAATTCCGCTGGGGCGCTGAACCGCGCCACGGGCGATTCGGGCCATTGAAACAGGCTTGGAAGATGCCGAAGTCCGCGAGGTCCACATCCCCGTCGGCGTCGGCGTCCTGAGGCGGACTGTCGCAGGCGGGTACGGGCAGGCAGATCGTGTCCACGACGATCTGATCGATCACCGCCCCCCACGACACATCCGTGGTAATGTCCACCTGTACGGATGACGGACTCGCCGCGATCCGCCAGATGCTCTGCGCAAGGAGCCAGTCTCCGCCCGTCGACACGTGTTCGACGGTAAGGGTCTGCGAACCGAGCATTTGGCCGGCGGGGACGTTGACCAGCGGCGCTTTGGTAATATCCTGGAAGTACGTCACCTGCACCCAGACATCGGTGTGGCTCGCGGACTCGGAGCAGTTCGGCAGGTCGATCAGGATCCGGCCGTTCGTGCCGCCGAGGTCCCAGTAGCCGCGCTGCGAGCCGAGCCCGGGAATCTGGCTGAGCCATCCGGACCCATAGCGGCCGACCGTGATGTTCGCGACAGGCGCTCCGTACGGGTTGGCGCATGCTTCCGGGGCCGCAGGGTTCGCGCTCGTGTCAAATCGCCATTCCTGATAGGTTGTGGCGGGCTGGCCGCGCCACGCCGGTGGGGTCAGATCGTGGGCTGCGGCGGCGGCGAGGAAGCCGACGTTCACAAGCAGCGTCACGACGAAACGACTGATTTGCCTGGACATCCTTCTGCCTCCATCGCTTGAATACGAATTATTCTTACATGATACCCGGCGTACGTCTGCCTGTCAATGCCAAACCGCGGCAACTATGGCAACTATCGCCGGTCAAGGTTCGATATGCATCGACTGCTATTCATCGGAGATCCAAGCGACCCGCAGACTTTCCGAAGCGGGCGAGAGGCCCGGCCCAAGGTGGCCGGCGGCCGCGGGCCGCGCGACGGGGCCGGCCGCTGCGGAACGGGGCGGCCGCCGGCAAGTGGCCCGCAGGACATACCGGCGTTTACGGATACCTTTAGCAGGCTCGCCCGCAGGTTATAATGAGAAGAAGCAGGGGCGATGGGCAAGGCTGGTCGAAGGCCCCCGAGGAACTGAGCATGGATCACGTCGAGGCGCGCAAACCGATTGCCGGCGAGGAGGTGGCGGCGCTTCGCGTCCGTGTGGCGGCCCTTGAGCGCATGCTTGCGGAACGGGAGCGGGCGGAGGCCCGGTTGTGGCTGTTGTCATCTCTCGTGGAGCAGACCAGTGAGGGGCTGGCGGTTGTTAACCTGGCCGGCACCGTTGTCTTTGCGAACGAGGCATTCGCACGGATGCACGGATACGCCCCGGAGGCGTTGATCGGAAAGCATCTCTCCGTCTTCCACACGGCCGAGCAGATGGCCTCCGTAGAGGCGGCGAATCGAACGCTTCGGGAGCAGGGACGATTTGACGGCGAGGTCTGGCACGCGCGGCGGGACGGCACCGTGTTCCCGGCGTTGATGCGCAATACGCTGCTGCGGGACGCATCCGGACAGATCGTCGGCATGATCGGATCCATGCAGGACATTACCGCGGCAAAGGAGTGGGAGAAGGCATTACGGGACAGCGAAGAGCGCTTCCGCATTGTCACGGAAAGCTCCCTGCTGGGTGTGTACGTGTATCAGGGGGGGCGGCTGGTTTACGTGAATCCGGCCTTTGCCCGCGTCTTCGGATACGAGCCGGAGGAGATCGTCGGTATAGCGGATCCCCTGCTACATGTTCATCCCGATGACCGGGCCTTCGTCGCTGAACAGATACGTCGGCGTCTCGATCACGGGGAAAAGGTGGCGCGGTATCGGTTTCGCGGGCTCCGCAAGGACAGCACGGTGGTGTGGTGCGAGGTGTTCGGGCGTTCCGTGGTTTATGACGGCCGGCCTGCGATCATGGGTGTCCTAGCGGACATCAGCGAGCAGGTGAACGCCGAGGCGCGGCAGGAGCGTCTTGTCCAGGCCATCGAGCACTCAAGTGACGGGATTGGAATCTGGGATGGGCAGTGGCGACTGCTCTACGCCAACGCGGCGATGTCGCGGATACTCGGACCGGCTTTCACGTCGGACAGCCCCGGGGGGGTCTGGAAGGCGCTGACTGACCGGGGCGAGGCCGTGGCGCCGGACAGGATTGCGGAGTCCCTGCAGCGCGAGGGGAAGTGGTCGGGGCGCTTGTCCGCAAAGCGGCCCGGTGGCGGGTGCGTGCCGGTGGCCGTCACGTGCAGTTCCTTCGTCACGACCCCGGGCGATTCCTTGATCGTGGGCAGCATCCGGGACATCAGCACCGAGGAAGGCTATCTGGCTCAGATCCGCAGGCTTACGGCGGATGCCGAGAGCAAATTGGAGGCAGAGAAGGCAGAGATAGCCCGGGAGCTTCACGACGAGTTGGGGCAGTTGCTGACGGTGCTGAACCTGGACCTTGCATGGGTGAGCCGCCGGATCGGGCAGACCGACGCGTCCATCCGGGATCGTATGGCCCAGATGAGGGATATCACGAACGAGGTGACAGAACGGGTGCGGCACCTCTCGAAGAGCCTGCATCCGCCCGTGCTTGAGCATGAGGGGCTTGCGGCTACGATCCAATGGCAGGCGGCGGAGTTCGAGCGGCGAGCCGGCATTCCGTGTCGGGTCACGATCAAGCCGCCCGATCTGGGCGTGGCCGAGCGGCTCGCGGTCACGGTCTTTCGGATCGTCCAGGAGGCGCTGACCAACGTGGCCCGTCACGCCCACGCCACCCGCTGCGAGGTGTCTCTTGTGTTGCATCGGGGTATGCTGGAGGTTGTCGTATCCGATAATGGGGTGGGGGCGGCGCCGGCTCGTCTGGCCGGGAGCGACTCGCTGGGTATGACGGCCATGCGAGAACGCGCGGCAGCAGCGGGCGGCACCGTGCATGTGGAGTCGAGACCGGGAAGCGGCGTCCGCGTGACGGCGCGATGGCCGTCGCGCAAGCCGCACAAACCGAGGGGATCATGATTCAGATATTGATTGTCGATGACCATCAGCTCGTTCGGGAGGGAATCCGCCGCATCCTGGAGGAAGAGCAGGACTTCCGGGTGGTGGCCGAGGCGTCGGACGGGCTGGAGGCCCTGGAGAAGGCCAAGCAGACGAATCCCGACGTCATCCTGCTGGACGTGATGATGCCGAATCTGGACGGCGTGGAGACGACGCGGCGTCTTGCCAAGAAGCGCAAGCCGCCGGCGCGGATCATCATCCTGACGATGTACGCCGACGAGCATTACGCCGCGCGTTTGCTGCGCATGGGAGCGTCCGGCTACGTGGTGAAGGACAGCGCGCCGGCGGAACTGGTTGCGGCCATCCGCGCGGTATGCCGGGGCGAGCGGTATATCTCCGCTTCCCTGCGGGATGCGCTGGCGATGCGGTTCATTGAAGGGATCGATCGGGAGCCGCTCGATTCGCTCTCGGATCGGGAGTTCCAGGTGTTGCGGCGGCTTGCCTCGGGGGCCACAAACCGCGAGATCGCGGAGGAGCTCTCGCTCAGTGTCAAGACGGTGGATGCCCATCGGCTGAATCTGCTCGCGAAGCTCAAACTTCGGAACAACGCCGAACTTACCAAGTTCGCCGTGCAGAACGGGATTGTAAATGTCTGACGGCGATGCTTCGGCAAGCCCCCCGGCTGCGGTGGCCGCCCATAAAAAACGCCGAGTATGGGTGCGGATCGCGTGCCAAGCGGGTGTGTGCGTCTTCTAACCGACCGCTGAATCGGCAATACGGTTTTTTCCTAGCCGATATTGACGAAGGGCGGCCCCACCTGTAGGATAAATGTTGGAGCACCGATGTAGGGTCGGCTTCCGGCCAACGATTCCGGTCAGCGGTGGAAATCCACGCGATCGTGGCTTGGGCCGTCCACTCGTCAGGTTGGTGGCGGATGCAAGGGCGCAGCTACAGGCAGCAGGATCGTGATGGCCACCATGTCATTCGGGTGCTCCTCGTCGGCGGAGAGGGCGGAATCCGTCCGGAGGTCGGTAAGCGGATAGCGCAGGCCCCCGACCTGCTGGTTGCCGCATCCGTTTCTGGCAGCGCGGCGGCGGTTGAGACCCTGCGGCGCTCCGCATTTGACGTGATTCTCGTTGACGCGGCGGCCTTGGGATCCGACGGGAGCTCGGTGATCCGGTCCGTGGCGGGCGCCGCGAGTGCCTGCCCGCCGGCGGTGGCTGTCGGGCCTGACGGGGACGTTCGTGGTGCGGCACGGTTGCTGGCATCCGGGGCTATGGCGTACGTGGTCGACGGGGCGCCGGCCTCAGAGCTGGCGGAGGCAATTCGTGCGGCGCGAGCCGGCAGGCGCTACATTTCCGCGTCGCTTCGGGACCGCATGGCATTCCACTACATCGACGGGCAGTAATCAGGTCGGCGAGGGGGGCGGATCGCCAGTCCTGGGTGTGCACCTGAGGGACAGCGGGCTGCAGTGCGGGACCGTTGCTTTGGGGCGAATAGGTGTTCTTCTTATGGCGCTATTGACACGAGCGGGGCCTTTGCTTCTCCTATGTTCGAAGGTGTAGCCGGCAATCGCGGGATAAGCGGGCGTTTGTTCAGGGCGTGCCCACGGACGAGGTGAGCCCCGTTCGGTAGTCGCCCGATCCGGCACCGGCTCACTGGATTGCTGGATGACCGCAGGTAGCTGGACCGACGCGATCGCGCGAAGACGATCAGAAAGGCATCGAGTCCGCCGCGATGCACGGCAGTCAGGCCGGCATGCGGGGGCGTCTGAATAGCTTCCTTCTCGCGGGTTGGAGAGAGACACGAGTGCCGGTGGCGGTCGTAGAGGCCGCAGCCGGCACTTCATTTTGGGCAGCCGAGTGCGGCGCCGCATGCCGGCGCGAAGCCCAGTGCCCGGCCGGCAGCATGAAATCAGAATACGGCGTATGAATGGATAGGACAACCGCACTGGTTACAAGGAGCGTCGCTGGCCATTTCTAAGCAGACATCGCGCGGCGCAATTGGCCGGTTGAGGCGCTCCGAACGACGAAAACGACCCAGCATGTAGGACTCTGGCATACACGCAAAGGTTCGCCATGCAGGTCGATTTTGACCGTAAGTGCTTTTCGGACAGTCACTTCTGGTTTTCAGGTTCGTGTGTACGTCGTGGAAGGCGTGGGCGTTGTGGGTGCCAACTTGAACTGAGACGGGTCGGCTTGGCATCGCGCGAAACATCCTCAAAAAAAGTCTCAAACTAAGAAAGATTCTGTTGACGCGCTCGGTAATCTATGTACAATGCGGATATCGCATTTGGTGCCCTGCTCGAGCCGTGCGATTCGAGACAAAAGCGATCCTGCGTGTGAAAAGGGTTCCTTGGCAGGTCGGGACAGGTCGCGGAATGAAGAGGGCTCGGGTGGCGAGGGCGGCGATGGGGAAGGATGCACATGTTCGATCGCGGCAATCCGGTTGAGGGTGAGGTCGGGGCTGGGAGGTGCGGCTGCGGGGAATGCTGCGCCTGCGACGAGCCGTTCGCGGGCGGGGCGGATGGCGCGGCTATGAGGGATGGGCGGGCGAGGGGGCGCGGTGGTCAGCGGAGCCGGCAGGTCGTTGGCCCGCGGTTGAGGGCGGCGTTCGTGGTGTCGTGAGGATGCGCTGCCCGGTGAGGTTCGAGGAGAACGTATACGCCGGCGGGTGCGTGGCCCGTCGAGACGGCGAGCGAACGGAAGTCATTGCAGGAAGGATGCAGAACATGAGTAAGGTGCTGGCGATAGTAGCATTGTTGGCAGCGGCGGCGACGGCTGCGGCTGCGACGGCGGTGCTGGATAAGTCGGCGGCGACGGCGGCCAACGCCGTGGCGGTGAATACGGATCACCAGACCGGCCTCGGTGCTTGGCAAACGAACGGGAGCACCAAGGCGCAGCTTTACGTCACGCCGGAGTACCTGTTCGGCCGGGAGGTGCTCGTCAGCGAGCTGAAGAGCATCGCGTATCACACGAAGAAGCCCGGGGCCGGCGAGACCGTCGATTGGTACGTCATCATCTACACCAAGCCCTATACGGGCGGTGACGGCACGTGGTACGGGAACCGGCTCAACAGCGAGCCGATGTACTCGTACAACCTCAACGCGCCGGCGAACCAGTGGAACCAGTGGTGCACGGACGCGGGCACGAATCAGCTTACGTTCTTCGACCAGGCGCGGACGCACATGGGGTTTTACGGAGGGCCGACGCTCGCCAACATCACGGCCGGTCCGATCAACTGGGCCTCCTATCCGAACAGCGGGGGCAGCACGACGATAGATTACTCGACGAAGCCGGTGCTCTACCTGTCGCTGCAGACGGGCAGCGCGTGGTCGGGCGGGTTCCTCGGCCTGCTCGACGCCATTTCCATCACGCTGACCGATGATTCGTCTGCCCTGATTGATCTGGAGAGCCTGCCTGAGGTCTGGGTGGACGATGACTTCAACAGTTCTACGCCGGGCTGGGGCGTCACGAAGTTCGCGACGGTTCAGAACGGCGTTACCGCGGTCGATGCGGGCGGGAAGGTCAATGTCGCCGCGGGGACGTATCACGAAGCCGTGACTGTGGGCAAGAGCGTGGCCCTCGTCGGCGACCCGGGCGACTCGAAGCCGGGGCCCGGCGCCAACGCGCCGGTGCTCGACGGGACCGGGTTCTCGGGCAAGGCCGCATTCAAGCTGACGGTCGGTTCAAGCGGGACATCGATCAGCGGATTCGTCATTCAAAACTACGGTCCGGACGACGACACGGACGCCGACGGTGTTGTGTGCTGGAGCTCGACCCCGATTAACAGCGTACTCGTGGCGGACAACAAGTTCAGCGGCCTCGGCTGGAATGCCGTTCTGGTGGGCAACGAGGGTCAGTGCGTACACAGCGGGTGGACGCTCGCGCGGAACCTCGCTGACCATTACTGGGCGTACGGCTTGGAACTCACGAACTGCACGGCCAGCACGATTGAAGACAACGTGGTGACCGCGCCCGCGGACGCTATCTCGGGGGTCTTCATGGCCTGCTACGATTATGCGGGCGGCGGCAACTACAACGTCACCGTCGGGAGCAACACGGTTCAACGCAACATCGTCACCGGCGCCAGCGACTACGGCCTCGGAATCTGGTTGTACGCAAATGATTTCGACGGCGGCAACACAGTTCAAATCACCGGAGCCACTATCGCAAACAACACGGTGAGCGACTGCAAATACGGGATCTACATCCAGGAGAAACCGGGGGCGAGTATCACGGGTGTCGTGGTGAATAACAACGCCATCACGGGGAACAATGGGCGCGGGCTGACGAACACGTCCACGGTTGCCGTGGACGCCAGGTACAACTGGTGGGGCGACCCGAACGGTCCGGGATCCGTCGGGCCGGGCGCGGGCGACAAGGTCAGCACAAACGTGGACTACGATCCGTGGCTCGGCAAGCCGCCGCAGGCGAACGCCCTCTATCTCGAGCCGACCGCGGCGAGCATCTACATCAAGCCGACGGAGACGGCCATTATCGACTTGAACGTAGCCAACCTCGCGCAGCCGGTGACGGGGCTGCAGGCGATGCTGAACTTCAGTTCGACCTATTTCAAGGCAGGCTCGGGCGAGGTGGCCGTGGCCCCGGGCGGCGGCGACTGGGATGAGCTGATCTTCAACACGTGGAACACGGGCGGCGACCTGGACGTCGCGGTGGGCGTGAAGCTGACGCTCTCCGGCGGCACGTCGGCCGACGCGAAGACGGCGATCATCACGCTGACGCCGACGGGCACCGAGGGGGTGACGCGGATGGTGTTCCGGCCGGACGCCGATCCCGATCCGGGCTTGACGGCGAGCACGTTCCTGAGCGACACGTCGAACAACCCGGTGTGGCCGGCCAAGATCAACAGCACCAACATCTACATCGACGGGACGAACCCGACGGTGACGAGCTTCTCGGCGGATCCGCTCTGCACGAAGACGACGACGACGCTGACGTTCGCCGTCTCCGACGACAACAGCGGCGTGGACTATGTGGACGTGTACGTGGGGACGACGATGGTTGCGCACGCGGTCAGCAGCCCGTACGTCCTCGACATGAGCGGCTACGCGACCGGCTGCTACGACGTGAGCATCAAGGTCGTGGACAGGGCCGGCAACGAGACCGACAGCTCGCCGGCCTCGGTTTGCGTGGACAAGACCGCCCCGGCGATCAGCAACATCCAGGCGAAGCAGGGTGGCAACGACGTGCTGTGTCCGAACAGCGCCGTGCAGGGCGTGGTGGACGTCTACGTCGATGTCACGGATGACGGCTGCGCCGACTTGGTGGTTCCGCCGACGGTGGCGGTCGCGGGGATCTCATCCGTGAACTACGTCGGCGTCACGGGCGACACGTATCACTACCAGATCACGGTGCTGCCGACGACGGCCAATGGGTCGCACACGATCACGGTGACCGCGGCGGACAGCCTCGGCAACAGCAGCAGCGACAGCAGCCAGGCCCTCTGCGTGGACAAGAACCAGGCGACGGGCACGGTGAGCTTCGCTACGCTGCGGTCGGGCGCTCTTATCGACCCGCCGAGTCCGGCCGACTACACGTTTACGCGCGTGGTGACGTTTGTGGCGACCGACTCGGCCAACGTGGTGCTCAAGACCTGGACGCCGACGCTGTCGTTCACGAATGACCCGGGGACGCAGACGGCTTCGGCCTCGTACACGCTGACGAATGTGCCGGCCGGCATGGCGCACTTGAGCGCGAAGACGGCGTGGCACCTGCGGCAGCGAGTGGATGTGGCGCTCGACGGGTCCGGGCAGGTGACGGCGGCGTTCACGCTGCTCGGCGGCGATCTGAACGGCTCGAACTCCGTGAACATCCTGGATTACTCGGTTCTCAAGAGCAAGTGGCAGAGCACGGACCCGGCCGCGGACATCAACGGCGACGGTCAGGTCCAGAGCCTGGACTACTCGCTTCTGAAGGCCAACTGGTTCCAGAACGGAGGCCCGCAGTAGACACGGCGGTTTGTATTGGCACGGCTCCGGGAGGGCTTTCACGCCCTCCCGGGGCGTGCTCTGTGGCAGGTGTTGTGACTTGGAACATGAATGCGTTGTGCGACGGGGCGGAGTGGCCCTTGTCGTCGTGAGTAACCACGGTGCCTTTTTTACAGAAAGAGGCGGAACATGCGTAACGTACTTGCAGGAATCGCGGTGTTGGCGATCGCCGGAGCGGCTACGGCAGCCACACACAATGTGCCCACGGACTTCCCCACGATTCAGGCCGCCATCGATGATCCCGGCACGGTCGCCGGGGACGTGATTCACGTCGAGCCGGGCACCTACGTCCTGGCCGCCACGGTCAACGTAACCAAGGCGGTGACGGTGGAAGGCGCCGGCAGCTCCGCGACGATTATCCAGGTGTCAGGAACCGGCTACCGGTTCCGCATGATTGCGGCGGGCGCCGTACTCCAGAACATGCAGATTCAGAAGACTGACACGACCAGCCAGAATATCGTTTACCTCGGCGCGAGCAATGTCAGCGTCAAGAACAACCTGATCTGGGGCCTATACGCCGTGTCCACGGACCCCACGACTCGTGCGATAGAGGTTGCGGGGGGCCTCACCGGGCTTCTGATCGACAGCAACACGATCCACAATCTGCGGCAGCCGGCTTACATCAACAAGTCCTCCGGTACGGTCAGTAACAACTACGTCTATCTGACCCGCGGATGGGTCGTATCAGACGGCAGCAGTATAACGTTCACGGGCAATACGTGGGGTAGCGGAGCGCAGGCAAACTACCTGGACATTGCGATCATCGTGGACAGTCCGCCGACGCCTCCCCCCGGATTCTATCCCGACATCGCGGCCATCAGTGCGGCGAACAACGGCGCTGTTATCCAAGACCAGCGCGTCACACCGGCCACGTTGTCGGTGGTCTATGTGGACGCGAGCGCTCCGTCCGGCGGCGACGGCACGATCACGAAGCCATACCAGACGGTGACTGCGGGCATTACGTCCGTCATCGCCGGCGGCACGATCCATGTGGCGGCCGGGACGTATGTCGAGCAGGTTGAGGTCACAAAGGACCTGACGATTCTGGGCTCGGGCGCGGCGACGATCATCAAGTCGCCCGCCACGCTGACGAAATCCTTCACCACTTCGGCCGTCAACAAGCCCATCGTCTTTGTGCACGACACGGGCAACGCGGCCCTCAAGAACCTGACCGTGGACGGCGACGGCAAGGGGAATGCCAACTACCGGTTCATGGGCATCGCGTACTGGAATGCCGGCGGCCGCGTTGAGGGTTGCGAGATCAAGAACGTCCAGGACACGCCGTTCAGCGGCGCCCAGCACGGCGTCGGCGTGGGCGTCTACAACGCGGATGCCGTGTCTCGTACGTTTACCCTCGAGTCGTGCAGGCTTCACGACATCCAGAAGACCTTTGCGGTTCTCAACGGGGCGGGTCTGACGGCCACGGTGAAGAACAACGTCTTCACGGGCGTCGGGCCGACGGGCGTCACCGCGCAGAACGGGATCCAAATGAGCTACGGTGTGAACGGCGTCGTCGAGCAGAACGTGGTGACCGGGTTCTATTACACCGGGCCGTCTTGGGGCGCTTCCGCGATGCTGGCCTACGGGGCTGGCAATGTGGCGTTCACGGGGAACGTTGCGAGCCTGAGCAATTTCGGCTTGAACGCGTATGCTTGTGCCGGCATCACCGCGCATCAGAACAGTTTCGTGGGCAACGACTGGGGGTTCGTGAATGACTCGGACATCCTGGTCGATGCCAAGGAGAACTGGTGGGGTACGCCGAGCGGCGCGACGTATGTAACCGAGGATGCCACCGTCTACGCGGGCGACGGAGACGTCGCCTGGGACAGCTACCCGCCGAAGCTCGACGTGTCCCTGCCGCTTGCCAAGCCGGCGCAGGCGAACGCCCTCTACCTCGAGCCGACCCCGGCGAGCATCTACATCAAGCCGGGCGAGAGCATCGTGGTGAACATGAGCGTGGCCAACCTGCAGCAGCTGGTCAACGCGTGCCAGGCGATCCTGGGTTACAGCTCGACGTACTTTGCCGACCCGACCGGCGGCACCGTTCAGGCTCCGGGGGCGGGCCCGTGGGACCAGGTGATCTGGGATTCGTGGGTAGACAGCACCGGCGTGCCCGGCGAGATCGATACGGCGATCGGCGTGAACGCAAACGGGGCCGTCGGCACGAATATCGATGCGACCGTATGCAAGATCACCCTGACCGCCAGGAGCGGTGTCGAGGGTGTCACCCAGATGGTGTTCCGCCCCGACGTCAGCGACGTCGAGTCGACCTGGTTCAGCGACATGTCGGCCAATCCGGTACTGCCGGCCAAGATCAACAGCACCAACATCTACATCGACGGGACGGCGCCGACGGCCTCGCTGGCCGCGACGCAGAACAGCGTGGATGTGCTGAACTGCGCGAACCAGACCATCGAAGGCACGGTCAACATCGCCGTCACGGCGAGCGATGCCCTGTCGGGCCTGGCCGGAGCGCCGGTGGTAACCGTGACGAAGGGCAGTGACGCGCTCCCGGTGACGTTCGTGAATGAGAGCCCGGCCGGCCAGTTCAACTACACCGTGACGTTCGTCACGACGACCCCAGTCGGCACGTGGACGATCAGCGCGACGGCGACCGACAAGGCGGACAATGCGACTGTTGTCACCGGCACGCTCTGCTTCGACCGCAAGGTTACGGGAAGCGTGAGCTTCAGCACGCTGTCGTCGGCGGCATACTCGATCACCCGGGACGTGACGTTCGCGGCGACGGACGGCGGCGGGGCGGTGCTGAAGACCTGGACGGTCACCGTGTCGTTTACCAACGACACGGGGACGCGGGTTGCGTCGGGCTCGTACGCGTTGACGGATGTGCCGACGACCACGGCGAACCTCAGCGCGAAGACCGCCTGGAGCCTTCGGAAGAAGCTGCCGGTTGCGCTCGTGAACGGCCAGGCGAGCGGCGTCGACTTCATGCTGCTCGGCGGCGACGTGAATGGGTCGAACTCGGTCAACGTACTGGACTATTCGATCCTGAAGACGAACTGGATGAAAGAGATGCCGGGTGCCGCCGTAGCAGACGTGAACGGCGACGGCAGCGTCGGCACGCTTGACTATTCGATCATGAAGGACAACTGGTTCAAGACCGGAGATTCGGAATAAGGCAGAGTCGATACACGCGATCGCCCGGGCGGGGCGTGGGGCCTCGCCCGGGCGCATCGGCGAACAGGATTCTTTCTTCGGAGGTCAGTGTTATGAAGCTCATGAAAGCAGCAGTATGTGTGACGGTCGGGTTGGTCCTGGCCGGGGCGGCGATGGCGGACACGTGGCCGCCGGCACCCGGGCAGACGGGCAGCATCACGGTGTTGTCCGCGAACGCCCAGAATGGGGCCCAGGCGAGCCTGTGGGGGTTCTACACGAAGACGGGCAACGGTTGGGTGAGTACCACGTTCGGGACGGGTACGTTCTCCGGCGGGGCGGCGACGATCAACTACACGGTTCCGGCCGACTTCGCCAGCAGTTTCTACTGGAACGTCACCGTCAACTACAGTGCGACGAGCGATGAGCGCGGGCAGTACTATGATCTCAACGGCGCATGGGACCAGTTCTTCACGGACAACCCGAACGGCCAGACGGTCACGGTAAGTGTATATCAGTTCGATCAGAAAAAGGTTACCACCCGGAGCGCAAGTTTCCGCGCCAGCGCGCAGGCCGGAACCGTCTTCCCGCCCGCCGCCACGACGAGCGGGTATGTGACTGTCCGCCGCCCATGGACGGGGACGATGGCGGAGTACACCGCATCTGGCGGAGGGTACTACGCGAACCCCAAGACTTCCCTCTTACCGACACGGTTGGCCAGCCGAGGCTATGCCGTGGACGTCCTCGAAGGCGATCCCGGTGCGACACAGCAGTTCCAGAAGATCCGGCTGCACAACGGAGACTATTCCTATTCGGTGGACCTGTTCGGCTACAAGAACCTGACGAGCGATGATCCGCTGGGTTACCTCTGGTGGACCACGCTGGTGGACGTGGCCTCGGCTGACTGCAGCTACAACGAGGCCACCGGCGTGTTCAGCGGAACCTTCAGCACGACGCTCTCGACGGGCGTCATGTACTTCGTCGTTCCGGAGTTTGATGTCATGGACGCCCCCGGCAGTTCGAAGGGCTGCTGGGTCCAGGCGGGCCGCGGCACGGATCTGCTGCTCAGCGGCACGTCCTTTGTGGCGAACCTGGTGTCTCTGGATCCGACGCCGGCAAGCATCTACCTCAAGCCCACCGAGACCTGCGTGGTGGACCTCAATGTGTCGAACCTCCTGCAGGACGTTACCGGTCTGCAGGCGTTGCTCGGCTTCAGCTCGGACTACTTCAAGACCGACGCCAGCGGTCCGGGCGCTCCCGTCATCGCGGCCGGCGGCGGCGTGTGGAATGAGTTGATCTACGACATGTGGAACACGGGCGGCGATCTGGACGTGGCCGTCGGTGTCGATCTCGAGCTGATCGGCGGCACGAGCGCCGACGCAACGACCGCCGTCATCACCCTCACGCCCACCGGGACCGAGGGTGTTACACAGGTGGTTTTCCGTGCCGACGGCGAGAACGGCTACGCCACCATGTTCAGCGACACGGCCCATCAGCCGGTGATGCCGAACAAGCAGAACAGCGTCTCGATCTACATCGATGGTACCGCGCCGACGGATGTAACGATCACCGCCGACCCGGCGAGCTGGACCGCCGCTAATACCGTCACCCTGACGTTCTCCGCAACGGATGCGCTCAGCGGCATCGATCACTACGAGTTGTCCATCGACAGTGGCGCCTGGTTCGTTGCATCGAGCCCGTATCCGCTGGACGTCTCTTCGATGTCCGACGGCGTGCATACGGCGGAGGTGAAGGCGATCGACAAGGCGGGCAACGAGGCGACGGCGAGCACGAACTTCTACCTCGACAAGACCAAGCCGGTCATCAGCATCGATTCCGCCAAGCAGGGCGGGGTGGAGCTGTTGACGGAGCTTGGCTCGACGACGAACGCCGTGCAGGGGCAGGTGGACATCGTGGTGACGGCGAGCGACGCCACGTCTCCGTTGGCCGCGCCGCCGACGGTGACCGTGGTGGACAGCGCCAGCGCGTCGATGACCGTGACCTACGACGGCGAGTCTCCGACGGGGACGTTCCACTACCATGTGGTGGTCCTCTCGACGACCGCCAACGGGGCGGCGACGATCAACGCCTCGGTCTCCGACAGCGCCGGCAACTCCGAGTCGGCCACGGCCAAACACTTTAACATCAACAAGAACCAGGCCACTGGCCAAGTGGAGCTGGAGAGCTTCGTTGGCACGAGCCGCGCCGTCACGTTTGTGGCGACCGGCGGCACGGCGAAGAGCTGGACGCTGACGTTGAGTTTCAGCGGGGGCGCCGCGAGCTACACGCTGACGGATATACCCGCGGGCACGACCGGCATCAGCGCCAAGACCGCGTGGAACCTGCGCCAGAAGCTTGCCGTGACGCTGGATGGCGACGGCCAGGTGACCGGCGTGAACTTCACCGGCGCCGACAAGCTGCTCGGCGGTGATCTCAACGGCGACAACTTCGTCAATATCCTTGACTACTCCGTGTTGAAGAACAACTGGTATACCACCAATCCGGTGGCAGATATCAACGGCGACGGGCAGGTCCAGACGCAGGATTACAGCCTGCTGCGGTCCAACTTCTTCAAACGCGGTGACGCAGAGTAAGAGGAGCTGGCGCGTCGTGAGACGCGCGTTCGAGCCGGGGCTTCGCGGAGGGGAGCACCCTCCTGCGGAGCCCCGGCCGGACGCGGCATATTCCCGGTTGTCCGGCCTCTCTCCCGCATTTCGCGGGGTGAATACGGCCGACCGTGGAACAGGCGAACCGGTAAGACCGCAGGCCCGGCGCAGGATAAACGGGTCAGCGGAGTGAATTCGACACACTGCTTCGGCGAGAGCCTGCGGAGGAGCACGAACCATGTCACGATACACGGTATTCATGTCGCTACTCACGGTTGCCGTCGCGTGCGCGGGGGCTTCCGCGCAGATGCAGATGATCTTTCTGGACGATTTTGAAACCGATCCGTTCGCAGGCCCGACGCCGAGGTGGCCCACCGCTTCTGGGTGTACCCCCATGGCATGGGACACGGGTAAGAACGTCGTCCCGACGGGGTCCGGGCACAGCATCTATGCCGATCTGTCGCTGGATCGAGTCTACCGCAACCTGAACGTTACACCAGAGCCCAACGGCGTCCGCGGGACGTGGTGGATCTATGACGACTCAATGACCCGCGCCTATGGCCAATTGCTCGCCTATACGGGCGCAGGTTTCGGGTTGGGGGACAACGAGCAGTTGTACGCGGCCGGGAAATACAACAGTACCACGATGCCCGGCGATCTGGTGTGGCTCTCCACGAAGTACCAGGGGCGCGTGCTGTACCCGAGCAGCACGATGGGCTGGTTCAATCTCAGTGCCCCCGGCTCACCGAACCGATCGGCGGGTTGGCACCAGTTCGACATCGAGGTGACGAGTGACGGGATGGCTCGGTTCTACGTGGACGGTGTTCTGAGCCGGACCATCACCGGGGCGACGGTCAAGACGATCGACAGCGTCACGCTCGGCTTCGGCACAACCAGCAGCAGCAATGGAAACGCATGGTACGACGGCGTCGTGGTCTCGCGCATCGACAACGTGTTGTCGCTCAACATGAGCACGCCGTTGTATCGGCAGCCCGGGCAGGCTGTCATCGTGAAGATGGACGTGTCGAACCTCACCCAGAAGGTTAACGGCTGCCAGGCGCTGATCGGCTACAGCTCGACTTACTTCCCCACCGCCGGCGTGGTTTCCCCGGGCGGCGGCGGTGTCTGGGAGGAACTCATCTACGAGCAATGGAACGCGCTTGCCGGCGAGCTGGACACGGCGATCGGCGTCAAGCTGGGAGCCACCCCCGACGGTGGGACGCAGGCAGACGGAACGGTCGCGTACGTAGCCCTGACCGCGGGCACCACGAACGGGTACACGAAGCTCGACTTCCGCCCGGACGGCACGGGCGGGTACGCGACCATGCTGAGCGACCTGAGCGCCCAGCCCGTTTGGCCTTACAAGCGGGGGAGCCAGACCGTCTGCATCGATGGCACGCCGCCGGGCGCGGTCACGATTGTCGCGACCCCTCCGGGTTGGACCAATGCCGGCATTGTCCGATTGACCTTCTCCGCGTGGGACCCTCTATCCGGTGTGGATCACTATGAAATCTCGATTGATGGGGGCGGTTACTCCACGCGGATCAGCCCCTACGATGTGGACGTTTCCGCCATGTCCGACGGCACGCACACCGCGACAGTGAAGGCAATCGACCGCGCCGGAAACTTCGCCACGGCGGCGACGAACTTCTATCTCGACAAGACCGCGCCAACCGGCGTGACCATTGCGGCGGCCCCGCCGAGCTGGACCAGCGGCAACACCGTCACGCTGACGTTCTCCGGGACGGATGCCACCAGCGGCATCGATCACTACGAGGTCTCGATCGACAGCGGCGCCTATACGACGCGGACGAGCCCGTATGCCCTGGACGTCTCCTCGATGTCCGACGGGACGCACACGGCGACGGTAAAGGCGGTTGACAAGGCCGGGAACTTCGCCACGGCGACGACGAACTTCTACCTCGACAAGGCCGCGCCGACCGGCGTTATGATCGCGGCCACGCCGCCGGGTTGGACCAACGCGCCCACCGTTACGCTGACGTTTTCGGCCACCGATGCCACGAGCGGCATCGACCATTATGAGATCTCCATCGACAGCGGTCCCTACACGACGCAGACGAGCCCTTACGGCCTCGACGTGAGTGCGATGTCCGACGGGACGCACACCGCGACAGTGAAGGCAATCGACCGCGCCGGCAACTTCGCCACGGCGAGCACGAACTTCTACCTCGACAAGACCAAGCCGGTCATCAGCATCGATTCCGCCAAGCAGGGCGGGGTGGAGCTGTTGACGGAGCTTGGCTCGACGACGAACGCCCTGCAGGGCCAGGTGGACATCATGGTTACGGCGAGCGACGCCACGTCTCCGCTGGCCGCGCCGCCGACGGTGACCGTGGTGGACAGCGCCAGCGCGTCGATGACCGTGACCTACGACGGCGAGTCTCCGACGGGGACGTTCCACTACCATGTGGTGGTCCTCTCGACGACCGCCAACGGGGCGGCGACGATCAACGCCTCGGTCTCCGACAGCGCCGGCAACTCCGAGTCGGCCACGGCCAAACACTTCAACGTGAACAAGACGCAGATCGCGGGCACCGTCGAGATGGACACGTTCCGCGACACTACCTACGCGTTTGATCGCGTTGTCGTCTTCAAGGCCACGAACGCGGGCGGCACGGTGTTGAAGACGTGGCCGGCGGTGAGGGTGCATTTCGTGAATGATCCCGCAAGCGGGCGGGCGTCGGGCAGCTATGTGCTGACCGATGTTCCGTCCGGCACGGCGAGACTGAGCGCCAAGACGGCCTGGAGCCTGCGGAGGAGGCTGGCCGCGAGTTTCGACGGCGCCGGCCAAGCGACTGTGGACTTCACAAAGGCAGCCGGAGGCGACCTCCTCGGGGGAGACCTGGATGACAGCAACACGGTGATCATTCTGGATTATTCGATCCTTCGGGCGCATTGGAACTCATACGATGGTTCGGCGGACATCAACGGCGACGGGCAGGTTCAGTTGCTTGATTACTCGATCATGAAGAACAACTGGTTCGGGGCGGGCGATCCGCCGTGACAACAGCAACCGGCTGAGCCGCTTGCTGTTTCCGAGGGCGATGGTGCGTCCCGCGACCGGTTTTGCCACGAGGATCCGGCGCGATGGGAAAGGATAACAAAACGGGGACCGGGATACCCCATAAGTGGTGATCGACCTTCTGTCGGGCGGCCGGCCCCGTCCGCGAGCAGGTGCCGTAGCCTCGGCGCGCGAGAACAGCGTTCAGGCGGCCCATCGCTCGCGAGGGAACGTCCGCAGAACGGGTCGTTCGCGGGGGCTTGAGTCGGCGAATTCGACGGATCGGCTTGACAGAGGTAGTCGCGATGGATAAGGTATAAGAAAAACACCTAGCTTGCAGTCGGTCAAAGGAGGTGTGCAGAATGGCTACAAACTGGAGTAGCGATTGCGAAGCGGGTGGGGCTTGGCCCCAGTTTCCCTGCCGGGGAGCGGCTCAGGGGTGGCCTTCTGTCGGGGAAGGTTCGCGTGAGGGGTGATCGGCCCCATCGGGGCGTGTGCGGATAGGTCGACGTGTTTGTCGGCAAGGATCAGA
>Ga0272448_1002063_pt1 | contig 25955 bp, 22 predicted proteins | sample YNPCB0191_FD_202220 | JGI IMG/M metagenome (GOLD analysis project Ga0272448, IMG submission 202220) | Hot spring sediment microbial communities from Yellowstone National Park, WY, United States - YNP-CB-019-1 | ecosystem: Environmental > Aquatic > Thermal springs > Hot (42-90C) > Sediment... | reverse complement strand
AACCGGCGCTCAGCAAGCTGGCCTGCGAGATGCTGCGCCGGCTCGGCTACCGGGCAGAATCCGCGAGCAGCCCCGCCGAAGCCCTGGCGCTCGTCGAAAGTGGAAAGCTGGTCCCGGATCTCGTCCTTACCGACGTGGTGATGCCCGGAATGAACGGCAAGGCCATGGTGGAAGCCATGCGGAAGGCCAAACCCGGGTTGAAGGCCGTCTTCATGTCCGGCTATGCCATAAACATCATCGCGCAGCACGGAGTGCTGGCGCCCGATACGCCGTTTCTTCAGAAGCCATTCCGAACCGCGGATCTGGCGGCCATGCTGAGGGAAGTCCTCCAGCCGCCCTCACGCAATCTGGAATAGGCCGGCGATCTAAACCTGGCCGCTGGGTGATCTTGGATTCGCGCGCTACTCCTCCAACCCCGCAAGCTCGCCCCGCGCGTGCAGCTCGAGGAGCGCTTCAACCACGGCAGGATCGAACTGCTTCCCGCTTTGGGCCTTGCATTCTTGAACGGCGTCTTCCAAAGTGCCGGCCGCCCGGTAGGGCCGCGGATGCGTCATCGCGTCAAACGCGTCCGCCAGGGCCACAATCCGGGCCGCAAGCGGAATCGCCTCGCCGGTGAGACCGGCGTACCCTTTGCCATCCCACCGCTCGTGATGGTAAAGAGCAATCACTTCCGCCAGTTGGAGCAAGCGGCTGCGGCTGCCCGCCAGGATCCAGGCCCCAATCACCGTATGGGGCTTGATCGCCTCGAACTCCTCGGGCCGTAGTTGGCCCGGTTTGCGAAGGACCGCGTCGGTCACGCCCACCTTGCCCAGATCGTGCAGGATGGCCGCCTTGCCCATCAGCTTGGCCTCCTCCGCGGGAAGCCCGCAGGCCAGCGCCAGCTTCTCGCTCAACAGGCCCACGCGCTGTGTGTGGCGGGCGGTATTGTCGTCGCGGTACTCGGCGGCCAAAGCCAGACGCTCCAGGATTTCGTCGCGGGCCTCTTCTAACTCCCGGGTCCTCTGCCGGACCATTTCGTCCAGCACTTGGTTGTGGGCTTCCAGCCGCAGGTAAAGAGTTCGAGTCTCCAACAAACGCCGGATCCTCAATAGGATCTCAAGCGTGTCGTACGGCTTGGTCAGGAAGTCGTCCGCGCCGGCCGCTAGAAGCTTGCGCTTCGTCTCACGGGAGCCGTCGCCGGTCAAGACCAAGATGGGGAGGAACGTTCCTGCCGGGATCCGGCTGCGGATCTGCCGCGCCAGCGTGTAGCCGTCCAGATGGGGCATGATTAGGTCCAGCACCACCAGATCCGGTTTGTGCTCCAGGAAGGCTGAGAGCGCCAGCCTTGGATCATTAATGACCACGGGAGGGGGAAACCCGTTGGACTGGAGCGTCCGGGAAAGAAGCGTGGCGGCTGCCGCCTCATCGTCCACGATCAGGACTTTACCCTCGTCAGGCCGCTGACCTTCCAGCTTTAAGGTGGATGGGGGCGAAGACAAGGCAATACTCCTTTACGGGCTTTAACACTGTAACACAATCGCTAGCTTGACGTCGAATGCGATGGAGATTTCCATGATTTCAAGAAGCCGCCCTTCCGTCCGCCCCCGCGCCGCTTTCTGCTAAAGTGGAATTTCGATGCGGCGACTCCGCCCCCTCCTCCCCGTCGCAATCCTGCTGCTCGTCGCTCTGGTTGGATGGATGTACTACGTCCAGCGGGAGATCGAGCGGCATCAATCTCCTGCCCGCCCCAAGCCGCTTCCCCCGGATACGGTCGCCACCGCCGGGCCTTGGGAGTGGGTCCAGGAGAACGAGCAGGGCGTGGTGGTGCGCGTGCGTGCCGGTGGCTTGCGGGAGGTCAAGGATCCGCCCCGTCTGTTCCTGAACCAAGTGGAGGTCGAAATCCACCGCAAAGACCAGGAGACGCTGGACCGTTTCCGCACGGACCGGGCCGAATTCGACCCCGGAGCCGGAATCCTCTTTGCGGACGGGGATGTCCAAATCGTAACCGGCGAGCCGGCCAAGCCGGGAGCGGCCCCAGGCCGCCGGGTTCAAATCCAGACCTCCGGGCTGACCTTCGAAAGCCGCACCGGCAAGGCCACCACGGACCGGCCTTCGTCGTTCGTGTTCGAGCAAGGGGAAGGCCGGTCGGTGGGCGCCTGGTACGATCCCAACACCCGCGAGCTCGACATGCGCAACGACGTGGCCGTCATCTGGCGCGGCAAAGACGGCCGTTCCGAGCCGATGGTGATCGAAGCCGGCGAGGCGATGTACAAGGAACTGGATTCGGTCATCCTGCTCTGGCCCTGGTGCAAACTGAAGCGCGGGGCCTTAGCAGTGGAGGGCGCGCGGGCTGGAGTGTACTTGAAGGATTCGGCGATCGAAAGGATCGAAGCGTTTGAGGCGAAGGGCTCCCACCGCCCCGCCAAAGGCCGCCCGGCCGAGTTCCAGGCCCAGGCGTTGTTCGTTCATCTGACGGCCGGCGGGGAGGTGGAGAAGATCGAAGGAACCGGGAAAACGCAACTGATTTCCGAGGATTCCGGCGTGAGGACGGCCGTTTCCGCCGAACGCACCGAGATGCAGTTCGACGCCACCGGCGGCCAAGCGCGCCTGCGGCTGGTCTGGACGGTGGGGCACAGCGTGGTGGAAGCCCGTCCCGTGGGAGCCAACAGCAAGCGCGAGACGCGCATTCTGCGCAGCGAGCGCATCGAGATGCGGATGCGGCCGGACGGGCGCGAGATCGAAAGCGCCGAAACGCAGGCCCCCGGCGTCATCGAATTCCTGCCCAGCGCCCCGTCCCAGCGCAGCCGCCGCATGGAGGCGGACCATATCCGGGCCATCTACGGCCCTCGCAATGAAATCCAACTGCTGGAAGCCCGGACCGTGGCCACGCGTACCGACTATCCCAAGCCGGCCAAAGGACCGCCCACCCCGCCGATGCGGACCTGGAGCCGGGAGCTGCGGGCGGAATTCGATCCCGCCCAGAGCGAATTGCTGCGGGTCCACCAGAGCGGAGATTTCCGTTTCGAGCAGGGCGAGCGCAAGGGCTGGTCCGACCGGGCCGTGCTCGAGTCCAAGAAAAACTGGATCACTATGGAGGGCCGCGCGCGCACGGCCGACGCCGGCGGTTCGCTCGCCGCGGACCGCATCTTTCTTGATGAGGCGGCGGGCGACGTGACGGCTACGGGCAATGTGGCGGCCACGCGGATGCCGGAGGGTTCCAAGAAGCCCACCGCAGTCTTGTCGGAAGCGGAGCCCTATCAGGCGCGCGCCGAGCGGATGTTCGCCCCCGGCGCCCGGCGCTTGATCCGCTACGAAGGCAGCGTAGTTCTCTGGCAGGGGCCGAACCGGATCGAGGCGGACTGGGTGGAAATCGACCGCGACAAGCGCACCCTGGTCGCCAAAGGGAACGTGGTCTCGCGCTTCCTGGAAGAACCGTCGGCCGGCCGCAAAGGCCCGGGCGTGCTGACGGTAGTCCGCGCCCCGTTGTTGGAGTACCGGGATGAGGACCGCACCGCGGTCTACAGCGGGGGAGCCGAACTGGAGCGCGGGGCCTTGAAGGTCACCGCCCAGACTGTACGCGCTGTGTTCCTTCTAAAGGAGGGGAAGACCGAGTTGGACAAGGCTTACGCCGACGGCCGGGCGCGGATCTTGGAGACCAAGGCGGGACGGACCCGCCTGGGCACGGGCGAACACGCCGAGTTTTACGCCGGCGAGGGCCGCGCCGTGCTGTACGGCGGCGCGCCGCAATTCGAAGACAGCCTGCGCGGCGCCACCCGCGGAACGCGCATAACGTGGTATCAAGAGAAAGACGGGCTGTTGGTGGAAGGCGGCGCGCAAGAACCCGCCGCCAGCCGCCTGCGCCGTTCGAAGCGCCCATGAGACGACTGCAAGCCTGCGAGGTTTCCAAGACATACAGCGGCCGCAAGGTGGTCGATAGCGTCTCCATCCTGGTGGAGCAGGGCGAAGTTGTCGGGTTGCTGGGGGTGAACGGGGCCGGCAAGACCACGTTTTTCCACATGGTGGTGGGACTGGTCCGCCCCGACTCCGGCCGCATCCTCCTGGACAACGAGGACATCACCTCGCTGCCCATGTATATGCGGGCGCGTAAAGGGATCAGCTATCTGCCGCAGGAACCCTCCGTGTTCCGGAAGCTGACCGTCCAGGAGAACCTGCTGGCGATTCTGGAGTCTCTGCCGCTCGACGGGCGTCAGCGCCGGGAACGCATGGAAGAGCTCATCGAGCAGATGGGCCTGGACAAGGTCCGGCACAACAAGGCCTATGCCTTGTCCGGCGGGGAGCGGCGGCGGGTGGAGGTGGCCCGCTCGCTGGTCATCGAGCCGGCCTTCCTGCTGTTGGACGAGCCGTTCAGCGGGATCGACCCAATCCAGGTGCTGGAACTTCAGCGCATCATTGCGGACCTCAAACGCAGCGGCATCGGGGTATTGGTGACGGATCACAACGTCCGGGAGACCCTCGCCGTCACCGACCGCGCCTACATCATCCACAATGGGGCCATCTTCCGGGCGGGCACGCCGGAAGCGCTGGGGCAGGATCCGGAGGTCCGGCGCATCTACCTCGGGGAAGGCTTCCAGCTCGGGGCCCCCGTCCTCCCGTAGGCCGCCGGCAGCCTGCGCCGCATCCCTGACTTGTATAGGCGGTCTTTGCCCCCCTGCTTGAGTACACCATCCGGGCAGCGGGGCCAGACCCTTTTGCCCCAATCCGGCCTTCGGGCGGCCATCGCCTCCCTCTGACAGCCTTCGGAGGGACTCTCCCCCCGGCGCGGCTAGGGGAACCGGCGTGCGGCTCTAGGGCAGATTGGGGGCTGGATCCGAGCGGCAGTCTGTTAAAATGGGGGCGGATGAGCTCGCTTTCGCCCAGACTCCAACTAAAGGTCCAGCAAAAGCAGATCCTCACCCCGAGCCTGGTGCAGATGGTCACAGTGCTCCAGCTCAACCGGCTGGAGTTGAAGGAGCTGATCGACCAGGAGCTGGCCCAGAACCCGGTATTGGAGGAGGCAACTGAGAACGGCGGCGAGGAGTTGACCCCGGAAGAAGTCCAGGCCCTGCTGGAGGCGGAGCGGGACCCGGCCGAACCGGCGCCGGCCGACCAGCCCATCCTGGAGACCGTGCAGGAGGCCGTGGTCCAGGCTGAGGAGATGTACGAAGGCGCTGGGGAAGCGGCAGAGGCCGAGGCTGGGGACGTCGGCGCGCCTCTAGCGGCTGAGCCGGCCGAGCCGGTGGAGGCGGCCGAAGCCAAGCCGGCGGCGGACCCCTTCGAAGAAATCGACTTCGGCACCTACTTTGAGGAATATCTCGATCCCGGCTACCGGAGTCCCTCTTCAGAGGTTGTCGAAAAGCCCGCCTTTGAGACCTTCCTCTCCTCGCCGGTGACCTTGGCGGACCATCTTTATGCCCAGCTCAGCGTAATGGTCCTTCCCGAAGCGGTGCGCCAGGCGGCGGACCTGATCATCGGGAACCTGGACGAGAACGGCTACTTGACGGTTCCGCTCGAGGAGCTGGCCCAGCCGGGCGAGGCCGGGCTGCCGGAGCTGCAAGAGGCGCTGAAGGTGGTGCAGTCGCTCGACCCGGCCGGAGTCGGAGCGCGCGACGTGAGGGAATGCTTGCTGCTCCAGTTGGAGAGCCGCAACGGGCGGGGCGGGGTGGCCTGGCAGATCGTCGACAAGCACCTCAAGCTCTTGGAGACCCATCAGCTCAAGGAGTTGGCGCGGCTGTTGGGGCGCCCGCTGGAGCATATTCAGATCGCCGAGCACGTCATCCGCACGCTTGACCCGCGGCCGGGCCTGAAGTACTCGGGTCCCGGCGCCCGGGCGGTCGAGCCGGACGTCATGATCTTTAAGGAAGGGGATGAGTACCTCATCGAGCTGAACGACGAGGACCTCCCGCAGCTCCGGCTGAATCGCGACTACCGGCGGATGTTGGACCGCAATCAAGAGCCGAACAAGGACGTGCGCAATTACGTCAAGGAGCGCTACGCCTCGGCGATCCAACTGATGAAGAATATCGAGCAGCGCAAGCAGACGATTCTGAAGGTCTGCCAGGCGATCGTGCGGCGGCAGCGGGAATTTCTGGACCACGGAATTGATCATCTGAAGCCGATGATGATCAAGGACGTGGCCGAGGAGATTGGCGTGCATCCCTCGACGGTGAGCCGGGCGGTGGCCAACAAGTTCGCCCACACGCCCCAGGGGGTCTTTGAGCTGCGCTACTTTTTCTCGGAGGCGGTGCAGGGCCCCCAAGGCGGCGAAGTCCCCTTGCTGCTGCTGAAGCGCCGGGTGAAGAAAATGATCGAGGAGGAGGACCCGGCCCACCCCCTGACCGATGAGCAGATCACCGCCCGTTTGCAGCAGGAGGGGATTCATGTGACCCGCCGCACGGTGGCCAAGTACCGCGAGGATATGAAGATTCCGTCCACGCATCACCGGCGGAGACGCCCATGAAGCCATGCCCGTAGGGAGGATCCCATGAAGGTGCACTATACCGGACGCCAGGAAGAACTCACGGCGGCGCAACAGAAGAAGCTGGAAGCGAAGTTTTCCAAGCTGGCCAAGCTCTTGGATTTGCGCGGAGGGGAACGGGAGGCGCACGTGATTCTGACCACCGAACGCCACTTGCGGAGGGCGGAGATCACGGTGCGGATGTTGGACCACCCCATGATGGGCGTAGGCACGGGAGCGGACCAGTACGCGGCGCTGCTGGAGGCCATCGAGCGTCTGGAAAAGCAGGTCCTCAAACTGCGCGCCAAGAAGCGGGACACCAAGCGCGGACCCAAAGAAGCTTGGCCCCAGGAGGCGCCGGCGCTGGCGGAGGCCTCCTCGGAGGAGGTGGGCGGCCGCCTGGTGTTCCGCGTCGACGAGCACGATTCCCGCAAGCCCATGACCCTGGAGGAAGCCCTGCTGGAAATGGGCCCGGACCGGGACTATCTGGTCTTCCGCGACGCGGAGCGAGACCGCATCAGCGTGCTGGTGCGGCGGCGGGACGGCCATTTCGACCTGGTGGAAGCCTGACGGCGGCGTCATGGCCAGGCGGGCTTCAGGCGGAGCGGCGGCGCAGGCCGAATTTGTCATCCTGACCGGCCTGAGCGGCTCCGGCAAAGGTACGGTTCTGAAGTGCCTGGAAGATCTTGGCTACTACGCCGTCGACAACCTCCCCGTCGACCTCATCCCCAAGTTCGCTGAGCTGGTGCGGGATAGCCCCCACATCCGGCGGGCGGCGCTCGTGGTGGACGTGCGCGAGGGCGCGGCCCTGGAGCGCTTCCCGGAAGTCTACGCCAAGTTGCGGCGCACTCTTCCCAGCACGCTGGTCTTCTTGGAGGCCGATGACAACACCATCGTGCGGCGCTTCAGCGAGACGCGCCGGCCGCATCCGCTCGGAACCAGCCAGTCGGTGCTCCGCAGCGTGCGCCGGGAGCGGCGGCAACTGGCCCCCATCCGGGCTCTGGCCGAGCACATCATCAACACCTCCAAGTTCAACGTTCACGAACTGCGCGAGTTGGTCGCGGAGAAGTTTGGCGGCGACGCCGGGCAGGCGATCATGGTCTATGTGACCAGCTTCGGCTACCGCCACGGCATCCCGCCCGACAGCGACCTGGTCTTCGACGTGCGGTTCCTGCCGAACCCGAACTATATTCCGCAATTCAAGAACCTGAGCGGGCGCCATCCCAGCGTGGCGCGCTATATCCGCAGCTTCCCGCAGACCCAGGAGTTTCTGGATAAGATCACGCAGCTGTTGACCTACCTCCTCCCGCATTACATCCGCGAGGGGAAGAGCTATTTGACGATCGCCTTCGGCTGCACCGGCGGGCGGCACCGCTCGGTGATGATCGCCGGCGAGATGGGGCGGCGCCTGGCCCGCCAGGGCTTCCGCGTGAAGGTCTCGCACCGGGACTTGGGGAAGTAAAGCGGTTCGATGCGGTACGGTGTTGACGCGGACCGATGGCAGCAGCGGGCTGTCATTTGATCTCCGGGTGCGACAGTCCGCTTGAGCATGCACAGGCCTCGGGGGAGACGATATGCTGAAACATCGAGGGCAACGCTGCTTGCGGGCAGCAGGCTTGTTTTGGCCCCGGCAGGCAGTGTAAAATCGTGGGCGGCAAACAAACATTTTTGCAAGAACCTGATTTGGCCCACATCCTATGGAGCCGATTCGGCCTCACGATCTGCCAGATTTTGAGAACCCGCCGGTTGTAGAGACGGTTCTGGCGGTCCAATTCCGGCCACTCCGAAGGATGCGGGCAGCCCACTTCGGTCTATTCTGGAATGAGATCCGCGGCCTGTTCCCCGTAACCGAAGAGCGGCCTCCTTTGGACCCGGTTCTTGAAAGGTTCCCCGAGCCGGTCAATCGCCCCCTTCCGTTGCGCCCGCCGCCGGGCGGCCCACCACCGCTTCCGAGGGTCTGGTATATCCATCGCAATCAGAACGAGCTGCTCCAGTTGCAGGCCGACAGGTTGATCCGGAACTGGCGAAAGATAGGGGATGAGGACGCCTACCCCCGTTATGAAATTGTGAGGCAACGGTTTGACGAGGATTTCCAGTTGTTTCAACGCTTTGCCGCTCGCGAGGATTTGGGCCCCATCGAAGTGAACCAATGCGAGATCACCTACGTGAATCACATCGTGGCCGGGGACGGCTGGACGGCCCACGAGGAGATCGGCGAGGTTCTGACAGTGTGGAAACACCCGGGCGGACCATTCCCTGGAAAAGCGGAAGACGTCGCGTTTCATGCGAGGTTTGTGATCCCCGGCCCAAACGGGCATCCTGCCGGCCGGTTGCATGTGGATGTTCAGCCTGCATTCAGGAAACGAGACAATAAGCCGATCTTCGTTCTAAATCTGACAGCTCGCGGCATGGCCGGTGACGCCACTGGGTTCTTTGACCTGGGGCGCGAATGGATTGTGCGATCTTTCGCGGAAATGACAACCACACAAATGCATCAGGTTTGGAGAAGGAGGCGCTGATGGCTGCCTACACGGAGACTTTACCTTGGACGAGTAGCCTCATTCGGCCTGCCTATGACCTCGGTGAATCGGACACGACAGCGTTCACGGACCCGGATGTGGTCCGGCTGAATGCGGATGCAAGCACCCAACCGCCTTGGTTGGAGCCGGTGCGCCGGGCAATCACAGCTCTGGTGCGGTTGCCGCAAAACTGGGACGGCTACGGGGCTGCTCCGCTGGATGAGCAGCTCGTCCAAGATGCACTCCGGATGCTTCTCGGTCTGATGGAGTACGACACACCGGCTCCCAGCGTGGTTCCTTTGGGCGACGGAGGGATCCAGTTTGAGTGGCATCGCCATGGGAAGAATCTTGAGATCGAATTCCCTGCCGGTGGATCCCCAAGCTTTTATTACTACGAGGACGATTCGGATCGGGAAAGCGAAGGGCTGGTCGAAGGAGACTACGACGAACTCCGGGCTTACATTTCGCACCTGAGGTGAACGCGCCGAGGCATGCCGGACGACCATTTCGACGACCCCAGCATTCCCGACCACGAACGGCTCTTCAGGCGCATTCACTTGGTGCACGTCGCAGAGGGGAGCGAAGGACGGAGTGCTCTGTCGTCTGCCGCCTTTAGGGACAAAGAACTCTCCGTCAATCTGGAGAGCGTCATGCGACAGGCTGGCAAGCCGCCAGACTACGCTCTCCGGAACCATCCGCACGACTTTCTTGCGGGCATTACGGCGGGCGTTTGTCGCGCCAACGGTCAACGGGTTGGTCCGGATCCGCTTCCCGATGAGCCCGCCCATGGTTACGTTTTCGGCGACAAACCGAAGCGCATACGCCGCGCTTTGCGAGACGCAGCCAGCTGGATTGTGCCGGCACAAGCGCCATCTTGGGAAGAGGTGCTTCTTCGAAAGAGGGAGCTCGGGATCGCGGGGGAGGAGGATGGGGGCGGCCTCGATCCATCCGGCTCCTAACTTGCCGGGCAAAGATGGGCCCGGCCCCGTCTTGCCGTGGATTGGTTTGCAGTGGGAGCCGTCTAATTCCGAAGCACAGACAGCTCTCCGGCCTCCATGTTGTTGCCCGGATTATGCCGGGCTGCCGCCCAAGACTGGGCAGAAGAGCGCTGAGTTGGGCAGCAACAATCCATGACTTCCTGACTGCACAATCACGGCGGCCGCCCACGCCGCACGCAATCCCGCTCTTATGCGGCCTTTTCGTTGGCCGCTTTCGAGGAGTGAATCAGCTCCGGGCGGCGCTTTGGGACCGCTTCCGGCGCCCCGCCCCCCGGCAATTTCGGAGTCGAGCTCTTCTCGGGCTTCCTGTGCCATAATTGGGTATAGCAGAGGGCGGGGAGAAAGGAACTCCTATGAGAACCGAATGGGTCGCCCGGCGCCTTTCCGGCCGGGTGCGCACGCAAATGCATTACGCCCGGCAGGGCATCATCACCGAAGAGATGATGTACGTCGCCCAGCGGGAGAATCTCCCGCCGGAGCTGGTCCGCTCCGAGGTGGCCCGCGGCCGCATGATCATCCCGGCCAACATCCGCCATACGAATCTGGAACCGATGGCCATCGGCATCGCCGCGCGGTGCAAGATCAACGCCAACATCGGCAACTCGGCGGTCACCTCCAACATTGAGGAAGAACTCGAAAAGCTCCGCTATTCGATCCGCTTCGGCGCCGACACGGTCATGGACCTGTCCACCGGCGGCGACCTGGAAGCGATCCGGCGGGCCATCATCGCCAACTCGCCGGTTCCCGTGGGCACGGTGCCGGTATACGAAGCCGTCACCCGCGTGCGCCGGGTCGAGGACATCACCCCGGAGCTGATGCTGGAGGTGATCGAGGAGCAGGCTGAGCAGGGCGTAGACTACATGACCATCCACGCTGGCATCCTGGTGGAGTACATCCCCCTGGCGGCCAAGCGGATCACCGGCATTGTGAGCCGGGGCGGCTCGATTCTGGCTCAGTGGATGGTGCGCAACCACCGCCAGAACATGCTCTACGAGCGCTTCGAGGACATCTGCAAGATCTTCCAAAAATACGACGTCGCTTTTTCGCTGGGGGACGGGCTGCGGCCCGGCTGCCTGGCGGACGCCAGCGATGAGGCGCAGTTCGCCGAGCTGAAGACCCTGGGCGAGCTGACCAAGAAAGCCTGGGAATACGACGTGCAAGTGATGATCGAGGGGCCGGGCCACGTGCCCATGGACCAGATCCAGATGCAGGTCGAAAAAGAAATGGAGCTGTGCCATGAGGCGCCCTTCTACACTCTGGGCCCGCTTGTGACCGACATCGCCCCAGGCTATGACCACATCACCTCCGCCATCGGAGCGGCCATGATCGGCTGGTACGGCGCCTCCATGCTGTGCTACGTCACGCCCAAGGAGCACCTGGGCCTGCCGAATAAAGAGGACGTCCGGGCGGGCATCATCGCCTACAAGATCGCCGCGCACGCCGCCGACATCGCCCGCAAGCGGCCCGGCGCGCGGGACCGGGACGACGAGCTCAGCCGCGCCCGTTACCGTTTCGACTGGAAACGGCAGTTCGAGCTTTCTCTCGATCCTGAGATGGCCCGGGCCATGCACGACGAGACGCTTCCGGAGGAGGGCTTCAAGGAAGCCCATTTCTGCTCGATGTGCGGGCCGAAGTTCTGCTCGATGAACATCAGCGCGCACTTGGAAGGCGCGCCTGAGTTGCAGCAGCTGGAGCACAAGTAGCGTCCCGCCGGAAAACTTGACACACTGGCCGGGGAGGAGTGTGTCATGGCGGTTCAACACGAAGCAGCCCGCAGCGGAATCACCTTCGGCAGCGCGCTGGCGATCGCGATTTCCTGGTCGGCAAACAAATCCATCCTGTGGGCGATCATCCACGGCCTGCTGGGCTGGCTCTACGTCCTCTATTTCGCACTCTTCAAACGCTGAGCGCGGGCGGGCCTGCGGCGCTGGAACAACCCGCCCGCACCCGGTGATTCCCTGGCCGGAGTGCGCCGGCGCCGGCCCCGCTGGTAATCTGCTTAGCAGGAGCGTACGCCGATGAGCGAGATCAAGCTGAAGATCGAACGGATTGAGACGGTGCAAGTGCCCCCTCGGTGGGGCCTGCTGCGGGTTCTGGCGGCAGGCGGGTTGGAAGGTTTCGGCGAGTATACCGTGGAAGGGCAGTTGGACTCGGCCGAAGCGCTGGTGCGGGAGATGGCGCCGCGCTTTGTCGGGCAGGACGCACGGGATCTCAAGCGGCTGGTGCGCGGTTGGTATGATCAGGCCTTTTACCACGGCGGAGCGCACTTCATGAGCGCCCTCGGCGGCATTGAGATCGCGCTCTGGGACGTGCTGGGCAAAGCGCTGAACCAGCCGGTCTACAACCTGCTCGGCGGCAAGGTGCGGGACCGGGTGAAGGTTTACCGCTGGGCGGGGGGAAACAACAACCCGCCGGAGGCGGCAGCCGAAGAAGCCGCCCGGGTAGTGGCCGAAGGCGCGCGGGCCATCAAGATGAACGCCTGCCCGCCGCTGGCGGCGATCGACACTTACGGCGGAATCCAGCTGGCCATGGCGCGCGCCCGAGCGGTGCGGGAGGCGGTCGGTCCGGAGGTTGAGATCGGCTTTGATTTTCACGGCCGCTGCAACGTTCCCATGGCCCGCCGTTTGGCCAAGGAGCTGGAGTTCTCGCGGCCCCTGTTTTACGAGGAGCCGGTGCGGCCGGATTACAACCGGTGGCTGGGGGAGGTCACGCGGATCACCCATGTGCCCATCGCGACCGGTGAGCGCATGACGACGCCGGCCGAGTTCTCCGACGTAATCGCCGCCCGCTCGGCGCACATTCTCCAGCCGGACGTGGTGCATGTGGGCGGAATTGCGAACACCGCCGAGATCGCGGCCATGGCGGAGGCCAACGGAATCGCCATCGCGCCGCACTGCCCGCTCTCGCCCATCGCCTTCATGGCCTGCCTGCAAGTGGTGGTGCAGAGCCGGGCCGGCTGGATCCTGGAGTGGTCCAAGGGGATTCACTACAACGCCAGCGGGGCCGAAGCAGACGTGGATCCCTGGCTGCGCTACATCGAGGAGAGGGACTGGGACCGGTTCACTCTGGATGAAGGCGGGCACCTGCCCGTGCCCGATCTGCCGGGCTTGGGCGTACGGATCGATTGGAAGGAAGTGGAGAAGGCCGCAAAGCGAGGGGTCGTGTGGCGCGACGAGTGCATGTCCCTTCCGGACGGAACCCGGGCGAACTGGTAGCCGTCAGCCGAAAGCCTCCCGCATAGGGCGCCGGAGGCAAACTCACGCCCGCCCTCAGCGCCTCAGCATGAACACCGCCGTCTCAGCCATCAGGTTGGCCAGGAAGCGGCCCATGTGATGGCCGGCCAAAAAGATCCGCCGCTCAATCGTCCAGCCCTGCTCCCGCGCCAGGTCTTCAAAGTCCTTCACCGTCAAGAAGTGAATGTTAGGAGAGTCGTACCACTCGTAGGGGAACAACCGCGTGCGGGGCGCGCGCCCGCTGAACAGGTGGGACAGCCGCACCGACCAGTGCCCAAAATTGGGGAAAGTCACGATGGCGTGCCGCCCCACCCGCAGCATTTCCTGGAGGACTTTCAGCGGGTGGCGGGTTTCCTGGAGCGTCTGGCTGAGGATGACGTAGTCGAAGGACTGGTCGGGAATGTCGGCCAAGCCCTCGTCGATGTCGCCTTGAAAAACGGTGACGCCCCGGGCGATGGCCTTCTGGACCCGGGCTCGGTTGATCTCGATGCCGCGCGCCTCCACGCCCTTGTTTTCCACCAGCCAGGCCAGCAGTTCGCCATCGCCGCAACCGAGGTCGAGGACCTTGGTCCCAGGCTCCACCAGGCTGCTGATGATGGCGTAATCGCTCCGGCCCAGAATCTCGCGGACGGAGGTTTTCTTGCGCTCTGCCAGAACTGAACTCATGCGGCGGCTTTCTCCCGGTAGGTGCTGGCCAAGAAGCTCCGGATGACTTCCGTCTGCTCGCTGATGTCGACCAGGAAGGCGTCGTGGCCGTAATTGGAGGAGAGCTCGCAGTAGGTAACGTCTCGGTTGCGGCTGCGCAGGGCGCGCACGATCTCCAAAGACTGGTAGCTGGGGTAGAGCCAGTCGGAGGTAAAGCTGATCACCAGGAAGCGGGCGGTGGTCTGTCCGAGCACATCGGCCAGCGATCCGCGTCCGTTGGTCAAGTCGAAATAATCCAGAGCCTTGGTGATGTACAGGTAGGAATTGGCGTCGAAGCGGTCGACGAACTGCGCGCCGCGGTAACGCAGGTAGCTCTCAACTTCGAAATCGATGGAGAAGTCGAACCCGTACTTATCCTTGTCCCGCAGCCGGCGGCCGAACTTCTCGCGCATGGACTCGTCGCTCATGTACGTGATGTGGCCGATCATGCGCGCGATCGCCAGCCCGCGCGCGGGAGGCTTGGAGTCGTAATAGTTGCCCTGGTTCCAGTCCGGGTCGGCCATGATCGCCTGGCGGCCGACCTCGTTGAAGGCGATCTGTTGAGCGCTGTGGCGCCAAGTGGTGGCGATGGGAATCGCCGCAGCAACCGAATCCGGGTAGTCGGCGGCCCACTGAAGCGCCTGCATGCCGCCCATCGAGCCGCCGGCCACGGCCAGCAAGCGCGGGATGCCGAGATGATCGATCAGTTTCTTCTGAAGCCGGACCATGTCTGCGATGGTAATCACCGGAAACGACATGGCGTAAGGACGGCCGGTGGCCGGATTGATCGAGGGCGGACCGGTGGTTCCGCGGCAGCCGCCCAGCACATTGGAACAAATGAGGAAGTATTTGTCGGTGTCAAAAGCCTTGCCGGGCCCAATCGAGTTGTCCCACCAGCCGGGTTTGCCCGTTTCGCGGCTGATGCCGGCCGCATGAGCGTCGCCTGTGAGCGCGTGGAGAATCAGAATGGCGTTGGAGCGGCTCTCGTTGAGCTCGCCGTAGGTCTCGTAGGCGACGTCCACCGGCGAGAGCGTGGCGCCACAGTCGAGCGGCAAGGAGTCAAACCGGACAAACTGCGTGGCGACAATCATGGATTGCGGGAGAATTCCATCCTAACAAAACGGGCGGCAGCCCTGGCCTGCCGCCCATTGGATGTCGAATACGCCTAAGGCCATCCGGCCCAAGCGGCGCCCTCAGGCATAGGGCAGGTGCAGCGCGTCCATGATGCCTTTCATATAGCCGAAGGCAAAGATCTTTCCGCCGATGGTATATCCAGTGGAGCCGCGCTCGCCCACGTTGTCTACGGCCAGCGCGGGCGCATGGTCCGGGCGGATCGGGCCGTCGAAGCCGTTCTTGCTGTACACCTCCAGCATCTTGGCCATATCCGTGGGGCCGTCGTCATGGAAGGTCTCGTGGAATTTGGTCTTGGTCCCTTCCACGTCCCGGAAATGAACGAAGAAGATCTTCTTTTTCTGGAGCCACTCCTTGGCCAGTGCGAAGATGTCCTCGCCCATGAGCTTGAAGTTGGCCTGGCAGAAGGTCACTCCGTTGTAGGGGCTGGGCGCGATCTCGAAGATCCGCCGGTAGTTGCGGGCGCTGGTGATGATGCGGGCCACGCCGCGCAGCGGGCTCAGGGGCGGGTCGTCGGGATGCAGGGCCATTTTGACCTTGAACCTTTCCGCGACCGGAATGACCTCCTTGAGGAACTTGGTGATGTTGGCCCACATCTTCTCTTCGCTGATCTCGCCGAAGCGCGTGGGCTGCTGCATCTGGGGCGCCGTGGCGTCAAACTCGCTGGTCAGCGCCCCGCCGCGCAGCGGCACGCGGGTGTTGGTGCGGGTCCAGCCCAAGCCGGCCATGAAGTTGTAGCAGATCATATCGATGCCGACTTTGCTGAGCGCCTCGATGGCCCACTTGGTGTTCTCGATCTCTTCGTCGGCGCCGGGAGCGCCTGCCTTCAAATTCTCGAAAGGCACGGGGTGGCCTTCCACGCCCGCGATCTTCATTCCGGCGGCTTCCCAGGCCTCTTTGGTCTTCTGGGCGACCTCCAAATACTGTTCTTTCCTCACGCGGCCAAAGCCCATGCCCGTAATGACGTGGTTGACGCCGAGCTGCTTGGCGATGACGACGTCGTTGCTGGTGGGGCTGCCGAAAAGTTCACAGAGCTTAAAGCCAACCTTAGCCGGTTGCCGCGGCACGGCCAGGGCGGGAAGGCTGGCGCTGAGTCCAGTGCCGGCCAGCCCGGCCAGGGTCCCTTGCATTACAGACCGGCGGGTGATTTCTGCCATGGTTGCCTCCTGAAGTTTTTCGGTCCTGGAGTCTTCTCGTTCCTGTTTCGGGGCGCTTGCCCCGGGGCCTCCAGTGCCTTCTCTGATGCTATCAGGTTTGCCGGCAGAAACAGCACCGGCGGCTCTACTGCGCCCCGCGCTGAAGCAAGACGGTCTTCAGAGTTTGGAGAATGATGTAGGCGTCGAGAGCCGGCGAGAGGTTCTTGATGTAGTAAAGATCGTATTCCAGCTTGCGGGCCGCGTCCTCCACGCTGTCGCCGTACTCGTGGTTGATCTGCGCCCAGCCGGTGATGCCGGGCCGAACCGCGAGCCTCTGGCGGTAATAGGGGATCTGCTGAGCCAGAGAGGCCACGAACTCCGGGCGCTCCGGGCGCGGCCCCACCAGCGACATCTCGCCGCGGAGGACATTGAAGAACTGCGGCAGCTCATCCAGCCGCAGCCGGCGCAGCCAGCGGCCGACCGGAGTGACCCGCGGATCGTCTTTCGTCGCCCACACCGCTCCCGTGGCGGCTTCGGCATCCGCGCGCATCGAACGGAACTTGTACAGCGTGAAATTCCGGCCGCGCCAGCCGACGCGGGTTTGACGGTAGAAGACCGGCCCCGGAGAGGTGAGCTTGACCGCCGCCGCGATCAGGAGCATCAGCGGCGAGGTCACCACCAGGCCCACTAGGGCGATGAGCTTCGAGTAGGCCACTTGTAAGGCGACCATGCCTGGCCGCGGGCCTAAGCCTCCCATGTAGATGAGTTGGGAAGGGCGGAGCTCCTTGAGCGAGATGGTTTTCGACACCTCCTCATAAGCCGCCGCCGCTTCCTGGATGCGGATGCCCGAAAAACGCAAATCCAGCAAGTCCGCCAGCGGAATCTGGCCGCGGCGCTCCGTCAGCCCAACGATGATCCGGTCCGGCCGTTGCTCTTCGGCCAGCTCGCGGAGCCTGTCCACGCGGCCAAGGTACGGGAAGAGGCCTTCTACGCCGGGATTGGGTTGAACGTCCAAGTAGCCCACGGCCGAAAGACCCAGGTTCGGGTTGGCGGCGATGTGCCGGACGATCTGTTCAACCAGGGCGTTGCAGCCAACAAACAGGATGCGTTCCGCGCCCAGGGCCTGGAGGACGACCGAGCTGTAAAAGAGACGCCAGCCGGTCACAGCCACGAGCGTCATTCCGCCTCCGAGCATCATCATCCAGCGCGGCAGAATCAATTCGGAGTTGGCGTAGAACAGAAGCGCCTGGAACAGGAAGGAGATGCCGATGACCTGGAGGATCTGCTGCAAAAGCAAAATGCGGGAGCGGACTGTGATCTGGGTATACAAATCGTGAAAATACAGGGCGACGATGATGCTGGCGACAGCGATCAGAATCCGGGCGAGCCCGCCGTCGTAAAGCAGATAAACCACGGGGTCCACCGGCAACAACAGGAAGGCGGCCAACAGGAAGCAGGCCAGCACAATGACCGCCTCCGTGAAGGCCAATAGGAGGACGTTGGAGGGAAGGATCTCTCGAAGAATGCGAATCATCGCCGTGCGTCCCGGCCGCCCTTGCCCTGCCGGTCAAGACGCAAGTCTAGCATGCGAAAGCGCGCGCCGGCCGGCTTGGCCGGCGCGCGGCTGCCATCCTCAAACGAACTTATATTGGCCTGGCACGGGCAGGGGCGGGACCGGGATGCTGGCGTTGTAGTCGAAGTTCTTCGGCAGCAAGTCCTGCTGGGAGGCCATGATCATGTCCCAGGTGATTTCCCGTCCGGAGTAGCCGGCCTCGCGGGCCATGATGCAGGTCATGGTGCTTTCGGCGACGGCCATGGCCTGATTGATGTAGGGCCCGTCGCCGCGGATGCTTTTGCACATGTCAATGTGCTCCTGGACGTAAGGATCCAAGCCGGGCGTGCCCAGGTCGCGGCAATTGCTGCGTCCCTTTGTGCCGACCACCAGCTCGCTGACGTCCTGGTAGCTTCCGCTGGGATACTGGCGGCAGTGGCTGGTCATGTGTACGCCGTTGGGGTAAACGAAGTCGGTCACCAGGTGATCGTAGATATTGCCGTAGGGCTCTTCCCGAGGACGCCAGGCGGCCCCTCCGGAGGCGACGGCTCGAACCGGGTGCGTGCCCATGATCCAGTTGATGACGTCGATATTGTGCAGGTGCTGTTCGACGACCTGATCGCCGCAGATCCACACGAAGGAATACCAGTTGCGGTTCTGCCAAACCATATCGGACCACTTGGGGTCGCGCTGCCCCTTGGGGCCGGGCCAGGTGGGGCTGTTGAATTGGAGCACCGGGCTGCCGATCCAGTTGGCATAGGCCGCCACGACGTCGCCGATCGCGCCGTTCTTGATCTTGGCGATGGTCTCCACGTACTCTTTCTGGGAACGCCGCTGGGCCCCCGAGACCACCGTAAGTTTCAACTCCTCGGACTTCTTGGCCGCAGCCATAAACCGGCGCGTGTTGACCGGGTCGGTCCCGAAGGGCTTCTCGGCGAAGACGTGCTTCTTCGCCTCGACGCAGGCTTCGAAATGCATCGGCCGGTATCCGGGAGGAGCGCACAAGAGAACGACATCGACCTCGGAGGCGATCAGGCGCTTGTAGCCATCGAAGCCGACGAAACGGTGATCGGGGTCGACGCGCACGCGGCGACGCACCGAGTCCATCAGTTCTTCGACGGGCTTGCCGGTGAACTTGGCCACCCGCTGGGTGTTGCTCTGCAAATACTTGGGATCGCCTAGCTGCGCCAGACAAGTGTTCAGGCGGTCCTCAAATACATCACTCACCGCCACTAATTCAACGTTAGGGTCCCCGCTAAGGAGGTTCACCGCCGCCTGGGTGCCGCGGCCGCCGCAGCCCACCAGGCCGGCCCGGAGCCGCTCGGCCCCCGCGCCGCGGACGAGCTCAGGCCGAATGATCGTGAAGGCCGAGGCGCCGGCGGCGCCCGCACGCAGGAAGGACCGCCTGCTGAGAGGATCAGAAATTGATGGCTTGTTCATAGTCCCATTACCTTTCTCCAGATTCTTCCCTGGGTCCCCATATTCTACCGGAGGCTGCCTTCCGGCGGGAACTCCGCCGCAACATCTAGCTCGGGAACCCATGGCCCGGAGCGTGATCGAAGATCGGGGGCAATCAGACCGCCGTCCTCACGTCCGGAAGCGGGACCGCGTAACGGCCGGCGAAAATGTCGCGGAAAAGCTGGAGGGTTTCCTCGTGAACCAGGCTGTTGTCGGCCAGCAGATGAGGGGAAGTGAGCAAAGAATGAGGCGCCCCGAGCATGTCGGTGCAACGCCCGCCGGCCTCCTCCACCAGGAGCAGGCCCGCGGCCATATCCCAAGGCCGGAGGCCGAACTCCCAGAAGAGGTCCAGGCGCCCGGCCGCCACGTACGCCAGATCGAGGGCCGCCGATCCGGCCCGCCGGACGCCGTGGGTGGCCATGGCCATTTGATGATAGAAGTGCACGTTGATGCTCTTGTGGCGCTTGCGGTTGGGAAAACCGGTGGCGGCCAGCGCTTCTTTCAGGCTGGCGGCGCTGGATACGTGCAGGCGGCGGTTGTTCAGCCAAGCCCCCGCTCCCCTTTCGGCGCTAAACATTTCCTCGCGAAGGGGATCGTAGATTACGCCCGCGATCATCTGTCCGGACTTCTCCAGCCCCATCGAGACGCAAAAAACCGGAAATCCGTGAGCAAAGTTCGTGGTGCCGTCCAGAGGATCGATGTACCAGCAGTATTCGGAGCTGGACGGCCGTCCCCCGCTCTCCTCCGCCACGATGGCGTGGGAGGGGAATCGCGCCTGGAGGCGTTCCATGACCAGCTTCTCGCTGGCCAAATCGGCTTCCGTCACCAAGTCGAAGTCGCCCTTGAGGTTATAGCCGATCCGCCGGTGAAAGAACGTTACCAGCAGCGCGCCGGCCTCGCGGGCGATTTGCTGTGCAGCCTCTAGATGAGATTCCATTGTCCGGCTGGGTGGAGGCTAAGCCTCGAGCTCGTAAATGTATTTAATGTCGTGTTTGAAGATGAACAGATTGGGCCCGTCTTCCCGGGTGAGGCGGATGAAGCTCGAATCGTAGAACTCGATGGTGCCCTTGTATTCCTCGTTGTTGGTGAGCCGGACGCAGATCGGGATGTCGTTGTCGATGAGGTAGCGCAGGTACTTTACCTCTTCGAACGTTTGCTCCGGCGGTTTGGCTTTCGGCTTGGTCTTGCTCTTTTTCATCCGGGGAAAACCCAAGATCGCGGCCCCGGCCGCTAGCGCGGCTTGGGCGGCGCGCTTCTCCACCCCCCTGACCCAGGGGCGGAACCAGCGCTGACTCCCTCATAATACCCGCTGCGGGCGTTCACGCGCAAATCGGGGTTGCGGAGGCGGACCTCCAGGCGGTGGAAGCCGCCGGGGCCGGGAGGGGCGCCCTTGGGATAGAAGGCAAGCAAGTATTGGGTGCGCAGTTCCCGCAGAATGTCGCGGAAAGCCTCGTCGACGGCCGCGCCCATGGATTCGGGGCGGAAAACCCGGCCGGCGGAGCCGGCGGCCAGCCCGGCCAGGGCGTTTTCTCCCCCCACGTTGCGGCCGGCCTCGTTGGTGATGGGCATGACCAGGATGGCGTACATCACGGCGTCAGCGCGTTGGATCGCCTCCAGCGCGTCGTGGTAACGCCTGGAACTGGTCGTGTCGCCGCCGTCGGTGACCACGATCAACACGCGGCGCCCCTCGCGGTCCGCCAGCTCCCGGCTGGCCAGGTAGATCGCGTCATAAAGCGAGGTGCCGCTAGCCGGCTTCAGGGTCCGCATCTCTCGTTCAATGCGGTCCAGCCGCCGGGTGAAATTGGCGAGCAAACGCACTTCATAGCTGAAGCTGATCAGCGCCACCGCATCTTCGGGATTGCCTTCAGCGAACACCGCCCGGGCGAAACGGGAGACAGCCTCGGTCTCGTAGCGCAGATCTTTGGCGGTGGATAGGCTGGTGTCAATCAGCAGCATCACGGAGAGGGGTTGCACGGTCTGCCGCTCGAAAACGGCGATCTCCTGCTCGACGCCGTTGTCGAAAACCCGGAAATCTTCCTTGGAAAGCGACCCGACCAGCTCGCCGGCGGGGTTGCGCACGGTGGCCAGCACGCGCACAAGTTTCACGTCGGCTTTGAAGACCGGCTCCTGGGCAAGAGACGCTCCCAGGATCCAAATCAGCGCCGCCGCCCCCCGGATGAGATGAACTCTGCCTCGCACGCCTGCCTTCATAGTAGCAAGCGGGTGCGACAATGGGCCCATGGAACCATGCGGACAGCCGGCACGCCTGACGGTGCGCTATGCCGAAACGGACCAGATGGGCGTGGCCTATTACGCGAATTACCTGGTGTGGATGGAAGTTGGGCGTGTTGAATTGCTGAAGCAGCTCGGGTTGCGTTACCGGGATCTGGAGCGGGAAGGCTACCTGCTGGCGGTGGCCGAAGCGCACTGCCGCTACAGGCAACCGGCGAGGTATGACGAGGAGGTCGAGATCGAAACCCGGGTATCGAGAGCCACCGCCCGGCTGGTCCAGTTTGAATACCGGATCCGGCGGGCCGGCGACGGGGCGATATTGGCGACAGGCTACACCAAACACGTAATCTGCGACCGCGAGCTGCGCCCGAAGCGGCTGGAAGGGAAATACGCGCGCGTTTTGGTGGAGGCAACTGAAGAGGAAGCCGGCAGGCTATAGCCAAGCCAGGCGCCCAAGCCGGCCTCACGTCCGGCCCACTCCATTGCGCCGGTTTGCGTTGAATCGATTCTCGGGGCTATAATCGGCGAGGATAGCCAGATCCCTTGCTTCAGGGAATCCACGGCCGCACCGGAACAGATCCTGTTCCGCCCGCCGTGGGAAGGGGTCGAAGAGGCTACACAAAATATGGAGAGGAGGAAGATGAACCAAATGAGACTGGGTCTGTTTTTGGCCCTTATGCTGTTTCTCGCCGTGCCCCTACTCGCTCAGGACACGGCGGTGCTAACGGGAACGGTCACTGACCCCACCGGCGCAGTGGTGGTGGGGGCGCAGGTGACCGTGACTAACGTTGCAACCAACATTGAAAACACGACCGTGACCAACGCCGAGGGCATCTACCGCGTTCCGGCCCTGCGGCCGGGCACCTACCGGGTCGTCATCACGGCCACCGGTTTTAAGCGTTTCGTTCGCGAGAATGTAACGTTGAGCGTCGGCGCCACGGTGCCGGTGAACGCCGCACTGGAGATCGGCGCAGTGGCGGATACGGTCGAAGTCAAGGCTGCGATTCCGCTGCTCGAGACGGAGACCTCCTCGACCGGCACGCTGGTCAAAGGCGATTACTTCTACCGGATGCCGCTCTATCAGCGCTGGTCGCGCTCGATTCTGTACCTGACGCCGGGCGTCAACGTCAACGGCTTCGGCTGGGGCGGGTCGATCGGGGACTTTCGCATCAACGGCAACTCTTCGGACCAAATCGGTTACTTCGAGGACGGCATTTACGGCGTACAGCCGGGTGGCAGCAACACCACGGACACGATTCAGAACACCATCGACGAAATCAAAGTGATCACCACGGCGATGCCCGCCGAGTACGGACACTCGGCCGGCGGCGCGGTCGTGATCGTGAAGAAGAGCGGAACGAACGAGCTGCACGGACTGGTTTCGGAGCTTTTCCGGGAACGGCCCATGCAGCACCGCCGGTTCTTCCAGCGCGAGCGCTTCGAACAACTAGGAAACTCGCTGCATTTCAACATGCCGGATGCCAACATGAGCGGTCCGGTCTACATACCTAAGCTCTACGACGGCCGAAACCGGACGTTCTTCATGATCGCCGGGCAGTGGCTGATCGAGCGCCAGGGCGAAAGCGTCAACTACACCGTGCCGACGCCGGAAATGCTGAACGGCGATTTCAGCTTCGGCGGCCGCTCCGGCGTTTACGCCGTCTACGACCCCCGCACTACGCGGCAAGTGAACGGCCAGTGGGTGCGGGATCCGTATGTGGGCAACATCATCCCGAAGGCAAACTGGGATCCGGTGGCCACCAAGTTCTTGAGCCGCAACGTCTGGGCCAAGCCGAATCTGGACGGGAGCTTCACGGGAACGGGCTTTAGCAACAACCTGCTGGCGACTCGTCAGAAGACCGTCGATTACTTCACCTATTCGACGCGCTTTGATCACCAGTTGACGAACGCCATCAAGACGTTCTTCACCTATAGCTGGAACACTCGCGAGAGCTGGACGCCGAATATGAGCATCGTGGATCCGCTCTTCGACGATTCGACGCGGACCACGCTGGAAGCGCAGAAGACCGCCGGACTGGGGACCATCTGGACCCTGAGTCCGACCATGATCAGCGAGACCCGCCTCAGCTATTACCGCTACCGGAACGAAGGGCGGTGGCCGTACTTCGGAACCGACTACGGCGCTCTTCTGGGGATTCCCAACATCGGCAAGGGCAGCATGCCGAACATCACCGGGATTCCTTATGTTTCCAATCCGAGTCTCAATGTTCAGGAAACCATCAATTTCAAGGAGGACGTCAGCAAGCTCGTGGGCAAGCACGCCTTCAAGATGGGCTACGACCTGATGCGGTTCCGCGGCAACAGCTACAGCATCACCAACAATGCCGGCACGTTCACGCTCGCGACGACCAACGGGCTTCAACCGAATGGTTCGAGCATTCCGAACACAGGCGGGCACGACTTGACCCGGCTCATGTCGGGATCGGTTTCCACCGCTACGTTCACGACCAACCTGCTGAGCAGTTTGCCGCGCAACTGGATGCACGCTCTGTATTTCCAGGACGACTGGAAGGTGCGTCCCAGCCTGACTCTGAATCTGGGCGTGCGGTGGCAGGTGCAGAGCGTGATGAACAACAAGTACGGGCAGCAGTCCAGCTTTGACCCGAACGCGCCGGACAATGTGGTGCAAGGGGCCAAAGGCGTCATCACCCACCCGGCGAAACTGTACAACAAGGACTGGAACAACTTCCAGCCGCGGTTCGGGCTGGCCTGGCAAGCGCGGCGCGACCTGGTGGTGCGCGGCGGCTTTGCGGTAGGCATGAACGAAGAGCGGCTGCCCACCCCGCCCACCGAAGAGTATGGATCCATTACGGCGCGCATCGACACGCCTTCGGGTGACTACCGGCCGCAATTCCAGTTGAGCGCGGGGCCGATTCTGCCCTTGCAGTGGCCCGTGATTCGCTCCGATGGAACGATTCCGTATGCTTCCACCAATTACGGCAGCCGGAGCGCCACCTGGGTGGACCCCAATCGCAAGGTTCCTTACGTGATGAACTGGAACCTCGGCGTGCAGTACAACTTCTCGGCCAACTATCTGGTGGAAGTGAGCTACGCCGGCAACCGCGGGGTGAACGGCTATGAGACGATGCAGATCAACCAGTGGCCCTATGAGTGGGCCTGGAATCTGTATCAGACCGACCCGGCCTTGTTCAACACCATGCGAGGGAACCCCCAGGCGTACCGCCCGTTCACGAACTTCGGCACGATCAATTTCCTGACCAACGGGGCCAACTCGAACTACCATTCGGGAACGGTGAAGTTGGAAAAGCGGTACTCTTCCGGCATCTCGTTCCTGACCTTCTACACCTATTCGAAGTCGATCGACGCCAGCACCGGCAACCGGCTGCTCAGCCGAAACATGGACCGGGCGCGGAGCGGCTTTGACCGGACCCACCAATACACCGGCAGCATGAACTACGAGCTGCCTTTCGGCAAGGGCCGCAAGTGGCTCAATAAGGGCGGCCTGTGGAACGCCATCTTCGGCGGCTACGACATGGTGTTCCTGTACCGGATCGCCAGCGGCAACCCGCTGACCTTCGGCTTCGCTGGCAGCCCTTACAGCTACATGCCGACCACGAACGTCGCTTACCGTTCCGGGCGCCCCAACAGCACCGGCGATCGGGCCCACCTGCGGGATGGCTGGGCAGACATCGGCGGCGACCGCTGGAACCGCGCCAACCAGAACAAGTTGATCCAGTCCATGGACTACTTCAGGTATCCGGCGGCATTTACTTACGGAAACGTGGGGCGCAATACCATGGACCGGCAGCGGTTCATTGACCACAGCTTCTCGGCAGCCAAGGAATGGAAGATCAAGGAACGCTACACCATTCAGTTCCGCTACGACTTCCAGAATCCGTTCAAGTGGTACAACTTGGCGCCTCCCGACACTACGGTGAATTTCACCAATCCGGCAAACTTTGGCACCATCCCGCCGGACACCTCGCAAGAGGGTACCACCGCAAACGCCGGCGGCCAGCCGTTGCAGAATATTACGATCGCGTTCCGCTGGTAAAGGGAATGCGTTGCGTGGCCGGGGGCGGGCGCTGGCTCGCTCCCGGCATTTTTGATATGGGTTGCTGGACCTTGACAGCTTTGTGAAGGACAAATCACACTAAGGGAAAATTCGCGGCAAGGGACTGTGATCAGGGACCGGAGCCGCCAGGAGAGAGAACGATGAAGCCGTCATTGGAAAGACTATTGGGAGACCGCCGGACTCGTCCCGGGCGGCGTGAATTCCTTAAAAAAGCCACCGCCCTGTTTGGTGCAGCGGCGGGAACCTTTTGGGCAGACGAAACATTAGACGCGGCGGTGCAGAACGTGAACCGGAACTCCGCCCCTTCGCAGCTTAAGATCACGGACCTGCGGGTGGCGGTTGTGGCGGGCGCGCCGTTCACCTGCCCCATCATTCGCATCGACACCAACCAGGGGATCTACGGGCTGGGCGAGGTGCGCGACGGCGCCAGCAAGACCTACGCCCTCATGCTCAAGAGCCGCATCCTGGGCATGAACCCCTGCAACATCGAGCAGATCTTCCGCAAGATCCGGCAGTTCGGCG
>Ga0272448_1002062_pt1 | contig 25958 bp, 19 predicted proteins | sample YNPCB0191_FD_202220 | JGI IMG/M metagenome (GOLD analysis project Ga0272448, IMG submission 202220) | Hot spring sediment microbial communities from Yellowstone National Park, WY, United States - YNP-CB-019-1 | ecosystem: Environmental > Aquatic > Thermal springs > Hot (42-90C) > Sediment... | reverse complement strand
AGGCGCCCAGAGACCGAGGTCCAGGACCAGCGACTTCTCCGGCCCCTCGTCAATCAGCGCCCCCAGATCAGCGACCACATCCGCATCGCCTCCCCTGCCGAAGGGAGGACCGGGGACGTTGCTCTTCGGGTGTGGCGGTGGCTGGAGAGGACTCCAGACCGAGGCGTCCGATCCGAGGAAACCGACAGAAAGGGCTGCCCTCCTCGTGTAGCCGTTCGGCGTTCGATAGTCAACCACGAAGCCGGCGAACTCGCGCTTCGATCTCTTGTACATCACGTAGTGGGTCCGCGGACCACATATGTGGAAGGCGTCGAAAAACGTGTTGCGAAAGCGCAGTTTCAACTTCCTGGGGGCCTTCATCTCCAGTCCGGCGAATGCTGCCGCACCCTCCATGTCCGTAGTCTTGCGAGTTGTACCAGCCTCCATCCAGAGTCTGTCGGGCTCAACGCTGGCGGTCACGGGGTTGATCCCGGGTTGGACCCCGCGGATGTAGGAGGCACTCGTATACGTCGCCGCGCGGAGTACTGGGATCCCCTTCAGGGTTCGGCCGATGTCGCGGGTTTCCAGTCGTTCTGGGAAAGACGGTGGCTCCTTGCTCGTCAATTCCAGAGCAGGATGCACTGCGGGAAGCGATACCGTTGTGGCCGCTTCGAGGAGACTCGCCAAATTGCCGTTCTGTCCAAGGACAGCGTTGAGTGCAATCAGGTACTCGCCTCCCGGTTGGGCCGCGAGGGGGATGGAACATCTCCCATCCTCGACCCTCACGGTCTGACTGAGGAGCGTCCGGCCTTCCCTGGTCAGCGTCAACAACACGCTCGCGGGTTCCATGAAGGCTTGCCGGACGTCCACCCTTATGAAGCCGCCGTCCGCCGATGCGCTCAGAGGTGACGCCGCCCGCGGCACCGCATGTGTTCCACACTCGATATTGATAGTGTGCACCCCTTTTTCCAACCGCAGAACGGGCATGGGCCTGCCGCCCAGAAACACCCACTGCGGCACGATGGGGCGGCCATCGAAAGCCGTCTTCTCGACCCCCCAGCCCTCGGGAACGAGAACGATGACCTCCGCGGAGTCACGCTTTGAGTCAACCGTGGCTTCTATCGCCCTGGTAGACCAATCCACGCTTCCTTCTACCGTCACACCGCGCGTCGTGGAGAACATAAAATTGGCGGGTAATCCCTCCTCGGAGTACACGGCAGCAGGTGAGTTTTCCACCGAGAGCATGTACAGCTGGAGGGGTTCGAGGTCCACGTCGAGGTCGAGCGTCTTTCGGTACGCCCCGAAGTACCTGATCTCGGGGCGCGTCACCAGGTCCAGCCTCCATCCTGTCTCGAGGTATGTCTGCCTGGCGAAGCGTTCGGTGGAGATGCCTTCGAACGTGGAGGCATCTTCGACACGGTATCCCCAAACGCAAACAGGCTTGGCGGGGTCCAGGTCCAAGGTGTCCAGTTCGACCCTGATGGAGCATCGCCTCTTCTCGTTATCGTGGCTGATGAGCGAGAGGATGTGGCCGCCGAGGTTGCGTTTCACGAAGTACGATTCGACGTTCGTCTCCCTATCCTTTTTCCAGTCAGGAGCGTAATTGGCGGCGACAGGTGCACAGTTCCCGATTTCGTACGCAGCCGTGACGAACGGGCGATTCTTGATCTCGTCGCCGTACTGGAGCGAGGGTATCCAGCCCAGCGCGAGGACCCGATTTACGTAGTCCCTCGCGAGCGCAGGGGTCCAATAGAGTGGGACGATGCGGCTTTCGGGACGACAGATGAGAAAGGCCTCGATTCCTAACGACATCCCCGAAAAGTCGCGCCACTGAGCACCGCTCAGCAGCCCGCGTGCCTCCACGAAATTGACGTCGGCGTACGGATTGCCCCATCCGTTCATGAATATGATCTTGTCACTGCCGTGAGCGGCCGCAGCCCGTTTCATGTCTAAAAAGAACTTGTACCAGTCGTCATCGCGCGTCATCTGGCCCGTGTCCCATGCGACCATGTTGCTCGTGAAGTTCCCATCGAGATAAACGAAGTCCTCGCCGAGGTACTCGAACTGGAGGTTGACCTGCCGGAGGAGTTCCTCGTAGCACTCAGGCACATTCAGCATTGTCGCGTAGTTTTCGAGCAGGCCTGGGAACAGGGACACCACTCTCCCCGCCTTGTCGTATTTTCGGAACCATTCCGGATGACTGGCGTATATGCGCGAGCCCCGAGTGGTGCTGTTCATCCAGTTGTAGATCCCGACTTTGACCCGTGGCGACAGCGCCTTGACGCGCTCGATGACATCCCTGAGTTCCTCGCCGGTGATGAAACCGCCGTTGTAGCCCCTCAGGCCTTTGTCCACATAGTAGTCCGCCCAGTCGCCCCCGGCCACCCACAGCACCATTACGATGCCCTCATCGGTCATCTCGATCAGCCGCTTCAGCCGGTTCATGTCCGCAAGGTCCGTGGTCATCTTGATGTCCCTGACCCAGTCGGCGGTCGGGGGGATCCGAGCCAGTTCCGCCTTCACTTCCGGCAGCGATGCATACTCGCGGGAATAGAATGCGTGCCAGTCACCGGAGAATATCGAGAAGTGCTCCTCGTACGAGGTCTCCTTTTCCGGCAGCATCTTCTGTGTTCCGAGCGACATCTCCCATCCCGTCGGCGTGTAATAGAGTATATTCATCGCCTCGCCAAAGCTTGACCACCAAGGCCACACGAAGATGTCGTCCAGCCTGTACCGGTAGTGGCTGAAACTGTATCCGCGGCCGGGGTTGCTAAGGAGCATGCCCTTGTTCACCGTGCCGTGCAAGGTGATTTTGAGCGGGGCTGACAGTCTCGGAGCGGGCACCAGCGGCCCTCCCCCGATCGCTGAACCCATGTAGAACCCGCTGTCGCGGTACTCCGGCACGAGGTGGACATCAGTATTGGACGTGATGAAGTATGTGCCGCGACGGCTCGAGACGAAAATCGTTTTCCTGACGAGGCGGTTCCCATCAGGCCTGTAGATCTTGCGGACTTCGATGTCGCGCAGCGCTGGATTCCGCGTCACCAGCCTTATCTCCTGATTCCCGGACGCCAGGCTTGCTTCCACCACCTCGTCCCCCTCCTCGCTCGAGGATTGCAGGGCATCCCTGTCCTCCAGATGGTAGCGCGCAACAGCGAAATCGAGATAGCGCTCCTTCGTCCTTGGGTTCCACCCCCCGGCCACGTGACCGGTCCTTTTCGAAACTGCCCAGGCCGCGTCCCCGCTGCCGATGTGCCATGCCTCGGCGGATTCTTCGGGAAATTCCCATCGTGGTGGAGGACCCGCGCCTCCGGGAGGCTCACCTGAGGCAACGGCTAGCGGCACCGTACAGAATATGGCCGCGAAAACGCAGGCCAGGGTGCAGCGGGCGGGGGCGAACCAGGAACGCGCCACGTTGTCTCCTCCTTGCGTTGCACGAATCAGACGCCGGCAGAGTGCGGAGCCGGGCTGTGGGGCTGGTCGGGCCGGCGCTAGCGCGCGGGCCTTCCGCATCTCGGACAAATGTAAACTGCGCCCATCGGCGGTGGCGGTTCTTCCTTTTCTCCGGTTGGCGCGGTACCTCCCTCCACCGTGGCCGAGGAGGCCGAGCGGGGGCTGTAACCGGGGCCCGGCGCGGGTATCTTCTGGCCGCACGAAGCGCAAACGATGACCGATACCATTGTGTATTTGCCCGTCCTGGGATTCTTGAAGGCCCCTCCCTGTTCTCCTAGTTTACGCCACTTCTCGACCGGCAGCGCCAATACTTCCAGCGTCTCCGTGTCTATCTTCTCCTCGAGAGTCTCCAGCACCCATGCGGGCGGCCCTCGCTTCGCCACGAACTTTTTCAGCAGGACGCCGATAGCCGCTGCCGCGATCAGGATCAGTGCTGCCGTGACCAGGATCCTGTTCCGTTCACCCATGGTCAGCTCGCATCAACAGGCTTACGCAAATCATGGAGGCGGCCCTCCCGGGGCATCCTGACGCGATGCGATGGCGGCCGCCTCCCGCCTCCCACCTTTATTCATCCACGCCTACATCCACTCCCGTCGACGAATCCAGCATGTGCCACATGAGCACCGAACTTCCTTTCCTCAACTGCGTGTAGGTGCCATCTGTAGTCTCGTAGTCGCACACAATGCTGTTGCCGTGCCCCAGGTAGAGACCCTCCCAGTCGTAGTTCACGTTGTTGATGGGAGGCCAGTAGATCAGTTTCTGCTGGGGGTCGCCGTACCAGGCTGCATGCCAGTCACCAAACAGGACGTTGTAGCCGTCGCGGTGTGCCCAGAAGCCCATGCCGGGCGTATCCATCGGGTTCCAGCCGCCTTTGCTGAAGGAGTCGGCGACGACCGCACGTCCGGCGAGTTGTTTCTGGGTCTTGAAGACCGGTTCACCGTCCCTCACGGTCTGCCCAGGCCGGACGTACAGCATGCGGGCCTGGTCGGGCGGGGACTGGTATGCGACCTCCCATCTCTGCGATACCTCGCAGGGCACGAGGCGGTAACTGTAGTTGCTCAGGACCGCTCGCGACATGCCGCCGAAGTCGTAATAGACTGTGCTCTGAGGAGCAGACCACCCTCGGAGCCAGTTCCAATTCCCATGCGTCACGGAATACGCGTCGAAGCCGCCGGCCATTTGCAGGTCGCGCGCGTTGCATGCGGCCTCGGCCCGCGCATTCTTCCACAGTTCCCCCACCCCGCTGACCCATATGTTCTCGGATGGCATGTCGGTGCACGAGGGGCAGAAAAAGATCCTTGCATCACCGATGTAGTTGCCCGTGAGAAGGAAACCCAATCCCACAGGGGCGAGGTTGAGTTCCCCTGCCGGGGCCGGCCCCGGACCGTTCCACCGCCAACTGTATTTGCTCCCGGCGAAGATCGTACGGTAGTACTTGGTCGGCGATAGCCAGGTTATCGTGTAGGTGCTTCTGCATCCTCCAATGACAGAATAAACCTTCCCGGCGGCGTCGCCGAAGGTGCGCTCGACCTGACTCAACTTGGGATCGGTGTAAATCCCGCGCTCGAGAGTATAGAGCGTCTGATAATCGGTGTTCGAGGCGGTGTTCCAGGCGGCGGGCGCGACGGTCGCCCGTACACCCCATGCGACCCAACTGGGGAAATACTGACTGTAGTCACCGCAATACGACTCCAGCGCCCTGCTGAATTGGCTCAAGTTGTTCAGGCATGCTGTTCGACGTGCCTTCTCCCGCGCCGCAGCGAGCGCCGGCAGCAGGAGACCCGCCAGGACGGCTACGATGGAGATCACGACCAGGAGTTCTATCAGTGTGAACGCCGACAGCCATCTCTTGAGTTCTCGCATCTCTGGCCCTCCTCACTAGTCGTCGAAGGCCGGCCGTGTCAGTACGACCGGCACAGCGCGTCAAAAATCGTTTTGTGGGCTCACCTCCTTTCGCGCTGCGGCGAGACGATCGAGACGCGGTAGCGCAGTCCTACCCGTCCCTTGCATCCCGCCTGCACAAGCCCCGCGCCGCCCGTCCGAACAAACGTTTGTTTCAATTGTACGCACAGCCCCCCACATGTCAAGGGGGTCGGTGCGCTCCGGTTGTCGGCGCGGGCCCGCATTTCACCCCTCCGCCCACCCAGTGCTGGCAGCGCCCGATCGAACAAACGTTTGTTCGAATTATACGCCCGGCCATCCCACATGTCAAGGGGCCGAATCGAGACACCTCAAATCCTACGGAGGAGAGCATCATCAAGCCATTTGCGATCTTACCCAAAAGGGAGGGAGGCAAATGGCAGGAGAAAGGCTTTCGAAGGCGCCCCGGGCTCACCGACGACGGTATGCGGAGGCTCGGCCAGGCGGAGAGAACAACCTCGAGGCGTGCGTTTCCGGTCAGTTTCGCGGTCAGTGGTGTGCGATTCGCCCCGGTTTCATTGGATTTCCTTCGGTTTTCTGATCCGACGGTCGGGGGTTCGAATCCTCCCTGGCGCGCCAGACCCGGTGCGACGGTGGTTGACCGAATACCCCGCTCGACCGCATACCCCATCCAGGCCGCGATGTCCGTGTTTCCAGGATGGTCGGAAGTCGCGCCGCCTCCGATGCCGGACTTCGCGAGGGGATGTCAGGTCAGTCGAGGAGGGTCTCGGGATGGACACCGTGCCGCCTGAAGATCCCGGCGACGAAGTCGTCCACTGCGCGGGCCCTGTCGGGCGGAAGGCCACTGACCGGACGCATGGAAGAAAGTAGTTCCGCGGCGCGCGCCCCCGCTCGCTGCGAGGCATCTGTTCCGCCCTCCTCGGCCCAGTGTTGCCAGTTCCGGCGGTCGGCGAGAGCGGGTCTGAAGAGTTCCTTGCGGAAGTGCCTGAGTGTGTGCTCCGATTCGAGGTAGTGGCCGCCGAACGGAAGCCGCAGGATCTCCTCGATGGCGAGCGTCTCCGCGTTCACCTCGCACGGTCCGGCGATGCGTCTCACGTTCCCGACGATCTCCTCGTCAATCACGATCTCCTCGTACGACGCGCTGAGGGCGCTGTCCAACAACGCGCCGGCCTGCGTGATGCAATCGGCGCCGGCGAGCGCGGGTAGCGCGAGGGCGAGCGTCTTCTCCCATGCTGCCTGGGCGTCGGGCCTCTTGCTGTCGGTCGTTCCCTGCATCATGTCCGTGGGCAGGCCGAAACCGCGGCCGACCTCTGCGGCGGCCGCCGCGAAGAGCGCGGATTCGGGGGCGCCGAATGCATGGGTCCCGGCGCTCATGTCCATGACGCCTCCATAGGATGGCGCGAAGACGACCGGCGCTCCGGATCTGACTATCTGCGCGAGCACCACTATTGCCAGGGTCTCGGCTGTCGCCTGGACGAGCGCACCGGGCATTGTCACTGGATGCATCGAGCCGAGGAATGGCATGGGGAGCACCTCGATCGGGACTTCAGCCGGGGCGAACGCGAGGACGCCTATGGCGCTCTTGCCCCATTGCATCGCGCTGTCGGGGCAGATCGTTATCGCCCAGCGTCTGCTGCGGCGGAGTTCATCGAGGCCGCCAGCCGCGAGACGAAGTATCTCCAGGCCCTCCGCAGCCATCTCGCTGGTCGTGGCGTACCAGCAACACGCGGGCTTGGTCATGCGGACAGAAACGGTCCGGTTCCAGAGGGCGTGCATGACTCCGACGGGCACTTCCTGGGGCTGGACGACGGGGTTGCCGATCTCGAATCCGTCGAGCGCTTCGGAGAGGAGCGTGAAGTTTCTGAGATCGGCGAGTGTGGCGGGCCGGCGGACCGGAGGAAACGAGTTCTCGGCAACCCATATCGGCAGCGAACCCACGGCGAACTTCGTGACGCCGTCGCCTATCGTCACATCCCTGGCGGGCGTCGCGCCGTGCCGCACGAAATGCCCCGGGGCCGTGCGAAGTGCGGATTCCAGTTGGTCGCTCGAGATCTTGACGGCAGACTCCCGGGTGATCTGGAACCCCGCCCGCCTGAAGACGTCCAGGCATTCAGCGAGGGTGAAGCGTATCCCCTTTTCGGCGAGGACGCGTCGCGTCGCGGCGTGAATCTGTTCGAGTTCGCCCGGGGTTAGAACTGACAAGCGCGCCTGCAACGGGTCATCCCCCCATGATGCGGAAGACATCGTCAACGACGCGGGCAGTCTTCTCGATGTCCTCCTCCGTGTGCGCAGACGATATGTACCAGAGGCCCTTGTCGGTCGGAAAGATGTGGATGCCGCGGTCGAGAAGGAGTCGGCGGAAGGTGAAGTATGTGTCGTTGCGCTGCGCGAAGACATCGCGCATGTCCCATATCTCGCCGCTGCGGAAGGACACGCAAAAGAGCGCGCCCGGTCCCTGGATGCGGACGGTGATCCCGTGCCTTCTGGCGGATTTGCCGATCTCCTCCATGAGGGTGCAGCCGAGGGTCCTGATTCGCTTCAGGGCTGCCCCGCTGTCGCGGCGGAGTTCGCCGAGCACGCAGTTCGCAGCAGCCATGGAGATTGGATTGCCGTTGAAGGTGCCGGCGTGCACTGCCTGGCGGTCGGCGACGATCTTCATTATCTCGCGGCGTGCGCCGTAGGCGAACGCCGGGTAGCCGCCACCGAGGGCCTTCGAACCGAGCGAGATGTCGGGGGTAATTCCGAAGAGTTCCTGTGCGCCTCCGAGCGCAACGCGCCGGCCGGTGATGACCTCGTCGAATATGAGGAGGCAATCGTGCTCTCTGCACAGCCTCTGGAGACCCTCGAGGTAGCCGGGCTTCGGCATGATGACGCCGCAGTTGCTCATGATCGGTTCGGTGATGATGGCGGCTATGTCCTTCTCCCGCCGGAGCGTTTTCTCGACGACCTCGATGTGATTCCAGGGCAGCGCGATGACGTCCTGGAGGATGCTCCTGGCCTGACCCCTCGCGTAACTGTGCATGAGCGTTCTGGGTTCCTCGCGGGTACCCATGTCCTCCCCCGGCTCAGGGTGGAAACTGACGAAGACGTTGTCCATCCAGCCGTGGTAGTGGCCCTCGAACTTGATGATCTTCTGCTTTCCGGTGAAGGCCCTGGCGAGTCGTACGACGGCCTGCACGGCCTCGGAGCCGGTGTTGTTGAAATTGACCATCTCGTAGGACGGGACGGTGTCCACGTGTTGTTTTGCGACGGCTATCTGGAGTTCGTGCGGCTCGCCATAGCCGCTACCGCGCTCCACCTGCGCCTTGACCGCAGCGTTCAGGACGTCCGGCGAATGGCCAAGGATGTTCGGACCGTAGTTGAGCAAGTAGTCAATGTATTCGTTGCCGTCCACGTCGTAGAGGCGGCTACCCTTCCCGCGCGTCATGTAGATCGGGTGAGGCCGCGAGAAACTCTGGACCTGCGAGGCCACGCCCATCGCGAGGATCCTCGTGGCATCCTCGTACATCCGTCTGGACGCAGGGTACTCCTTCCACATCTTCCGGTGACCTCCCCATGCAGGGTTTCGGTTCAGTGCAGCGCCACAGGACGGCCCTCGGTGTACGACTGCACGACCGCCTCGATGAGTCGCGTCGCGCGGAGGCCGTCCTCGCCCGTGACCGGCACGGGCCTGTCCTCGACGATGCACGTGATGAAATCGCGTATGGGCGGCTCCTCGGTGAGGGCGAGAAGCGTGAACGGGGTCTGGAACCTGTCGGTTACCACGGAGACGTTCTCGTAGTCGGCGTTGACGTCAACGCGCCCGCTCTCGCCCTGGACGGAGACGGACATCTCATTGATCGGGTTGCGCCAGCCTCCGGGGAGTATCCATGAACTCTCGAGGTGTACGACGGCACCGCCCCTCATCCGGAGCATCGCGCTGACCAGGTCACGCGTCGCGAGCCCCTTGCTCGCAAGGAGACCCTCGCGCGCCAGCGAGAAGACGAGCGATGGGGCGTCGTCGAGAATCCAGCATGCCAGGTCGGCGATGTGCGGCATGAGGAACCACTCGGGGCCGCTCCTGTCGGCCCACCGCATCGAGGTCTGGGTCCACGTGAGCGTGTCCGAAAGGACGAACCTGGCGAGGACAGGTCTTCCTATCTGTCCGGAGGCGACGACCTCGGCGGCCTTCCTGAAAGCGGGATACCAGCGGTTGTGGAAGTTCACCATGAGTCTTGCGCCCGACCTGTCCCGCGCGCGGAGCATCCTCAGGCATTCCTCGGAACTCGTGGCCATCGGTTTCTCCACGATGACGTGCTTGCCCGCCTCGAGCGCCGCCACCACGTATTCGGTGTGGGCGAAGTCCGGAGTGACCACGTGCACCGCGCGAACATCCCGGTCCTCGATGCAGCGGCGCCAGTCGTCGCCCGCCGAGGTCCCGAAGCGCTGCGCAAAACGCTGCCTGTTCGCGGGATTCGGCGACCACACCCACTTCAGATTGACGCGCGGGTCGCTCTTCAGGGCGCGCGCGTGAACCTGCGCGTACGTGCCGCTCCCGATGATGCATGCCCCGACCATCGCGCAAACCTCCTCGTCGTCTTGCGGTCGCCCTTCACCTGAGCGGAGCGAGTTCCACGACCCGTCTCTCCCGCGCGGCGATATCGGCAGCACAGCCCATGAGGACCGACTCGAATCCCTCCCGCACGCCTGCCCTCGGGCGCGCGACGGGGTCGTCAATGAAATCGAGGAACGCCCTCAGGCAACGTTCGTCGCCGCCCCCGTGTCCCGCCTCGGTTTCTGTGGGATGATAGACGGTCTCGACGCCAGTACGGAGGTCGCGGACGGAGATGCGGTTGTCCCCGTAGACGGCCGTGAGCGACGCCCTGGTGCCGCAGATGTGAACGAGCCTGCCCCCCGGCGTCCAGAGGGGCAGGACGTGGAGATCGGCCACCGTGCCGTCCTCGTACTCGAATATCGCCGTCTGCCGGTCCACGAGATCGCTCCCGCAGTGAAAGACGCAGACGTTGCTTTCCTCTGGAAGGACCCTGCCCCTCCTCTCCGGGGTCGGCGCGTAGAAGAGACAATCCTCGTGCTCCGGACAGGCCGGAGAACAACGGGGCGGCACTTCCGGGCGCGGGAGGAAGTAGGCCCGGCTGCCGAACGACGCCACCCGGGCGCACCTCGAGTCCAGGAGCCAGTTCATCATGTCAATGTCGTGACAGCTCTTCTCGAGGAGAAGGTTGCCCGTGACAGCGCGGGAGTTGTAGGAATGGGAGCGGCAGTAGTCGTCCGCCCACATGCGCACGGTGATCCCCTCGCTCCAGTTTATCGAGAGCACCCTGCCGAGCGCGCCCGAAACCGCAAGGTCGTGGATCTTCTCGAAGAACGGTGCGTATCTGAGGTTGAACCCTACCTGTATTCGCGCCCCCGTGTGCTGGGCAACCTCGACTATCCGCCTCGCCCCCTCGATGGTACCGGCTATGGGTTTCTCGAGGTAAACCGCGAGGCCCTTCTCCATGCAATCGCAGGCGACCTCGGCATGAGTCGGCACAGAGGTCGCGACCAGCACCCCATCCAGGTCGGGGCAGCGCTCCAGGAGATCGCGGTGATCGCGATAGTACCGGTCAGGGCCAAGATCGAACGCGCGGGAGCAGTCCTCGCGCCTGTCGGGCCTGGGCTCGGCTATGGCCACGAGTTCGGCCCGGTCGCGTTCGCCCAGGAGCATCCTGCCGAGCGTTATGGCCCGCTTCCCCCCTCCGACGATCGCGATACGCTTCCTCCCGCGAGCGGACATCCTCGTTCTCTCCTTCCCTGTGCGATGCGCGAGCGCCTAACCCGCGACGCCGATGGGACGGCGTCTTCCCCCCTCGGCCGGCGGGGCAGACCTGCGGCGCGCCGTCTGCGTTGACCGCTGGGCCAGGGAATGTGCTATGCCGCGGCCCGTGAAACTCACCTCGTGCACGACGGCGGCGGCGCTCATCGCGGCAGGTCGTCCGACCATCCCCGACATCCTGATGTCCACGCCCCTGACCGCCCGGGAGGTCGCCCTCGCCCTGATCTCGACGATAAGCGGCCGCAGGAGATGGTCGCCAAGAAGGGCCAGCGAACCGCCTATGACAATGTGACCCGGGTTCAGGAGGTTCATCGCGTTGGCGAGTCCCGTCCCCAGAGGGACGCAGAACTCCTTGAGCGCTTCGAGGGCCACCTTGTCACCCGCGCCCGTTCGCGTGGAAGCGAAGTTTCGAATGGCACATCATCCACTCCTGCGCCTATCCCCCGGATACCGCGCTGGAGACGTGGGCGCGGGCAGGCTTGAACCTCGTGACGCTCCATGCCTCGCCGCGCCTGGAGACCCACGGCATCTGGGAGGGCCCCTGTCCCTGGATCGGCCCCTACTACCTCTCCCCGGAATCCGAAAGAAAGTTCCGTCGCGTCATCTCCACCTGTCACCGCCTCGGCATGAAAGTCCTGCCATACTTCGCGCCGGGGATGCACGCGGACACCGACCTCGACCGGTTCATGGCGGAGGTCGCGCGCCTCAAGACCACGTACGGCTTCGACGGGGTCTATTATGACGGGCTCTACCCGGCGGACGATTGGACGAAGTCCTACGAACTGATGCGGATGACGCGAGAGTGGATCGGCCCGGACGACCCGGTGTATATCCACAACACCGAGTCGCCGCCGCTCGGTGACCAGCGCAACGGCCGCATCTACTGCCCCTTCATGGACACTTATGCCGATTTCCAACTCCGCGGCGAGAGCGTCGAGATCTCGGGCCTCGATGATCCCTACCTCCGCTTCTGCGCCAGCGGCTACGGGAACTCGAACGTCATCGGACTACTCAAGTTGAACACCGCCAGGGACATCGGCGACGAGATGCTGTACCACCTCGCGTTCCTGAAGATGCACGGCAGAATGCTCCTGAGCGGTTACCCGGAAGTGGGCAGCGCCGTCTACCCCGGAGAGAAGGGGGAAATCCGCGATGACTGGTGGCGCTATGTGCGCGCACTCCAGGCCCTGAAGGAATCCGGCGTCGGCCATCCTCCCCCGCAATGAGACACCAGCCCGGCTCATGCCACGAGTCCGACCCGGCGGAGGTCCCGAGTATGTCGCGATGCTATGTCGGTACCCTCAACCTCATGATGGCGATGCTACTCGTCTTCTCCTGCGCCCGAGTCCGGGCACAGCAACCCGACGACCTCGTCGCGCACTATGCGTTCGATGAGGGAACGGGAACCGTCGCGCACGACACAAGCGCGGCGAGGTACGACGCCACGATTCAGGGGGCGAGGTGGGTCGAGGCGTTCGGCGGACATGCGCTCGACTTCGACGGAGCCTCTGCGTTCGTGGATTGCGGCCCCGGATCGCGGCTGAACCTCCAGGACCGCTTCAGCATCTCTGTCCTCATCCATCCCAGGGGCGCGCCGTCCGGCGAGCCGGTCATCGTCGGCGAAGGCCCGAGTTACTGGGGCATGACTCATTACAGGGGGTTCGTCTATCTCTACGTGAAGAGCCCCGACAAGTGGAACTCGTGCCGCGCGCCTGTGCCCTATCACGAGTGGAGCCATGTCGTCGGCACTTACGACGGCAACGCGTTGCGCATCTACGTCAACGGCTCCCTGAGCGCAAGCCAGACGCTCCCCGCCCCGACTCGCATCCGGAGCGGCGTGAAACTGCGCATGGGCGGCGGAAACGAGAAGAATGCGTTCTACAACGGTCTCCTGGACGACGTGCGAATCTACTCGCGGGCCCTGGCCGACGACGAGATAGCGGAGATGTCCGCGCGCGCTCTCCCCGGAAGACAGGTCACCGCCCCCTCCCCCGAGGAGCGTCGAACAGGCGAAGCGTTCTTCAGGGAACACCCGGAGCCGCTTGCCTTCCGCGAGTCAGGCAGCCAACTCTGGTTCGCGAGCCGCACCCTCGGCATCGAAATCATCCGGGGGCAGCGAGGACTCCGCCTCTCCCGCCTCCACGACGTCGCGGCGAACCTCGACTTTCTGGCGGAGGATACTCCACGGTCCGCTGAAGGGTTCTGGCAGATCGTCCTGCGACGCGACCGGGGCCGCGATACCACCGACGCGATCGTGACGAGCACCCAGGACGCCGATGTCTCCTGGCGCCTCGAACGCAGCCCGTCCGAAGCCACCCTCCTCTTGCGCTGGGGCGGCCTCGCCGTCGCCGACCAGGCCGGCGTGCTCGACGTCGAGGTCTGCGTGACGCTCAGGGAAAACGACCCCCTCTCTCGATGGCGCATACGCGTCACAAATCGCAGCGAAACTTACGGACTCTGGGAGGTCGTCTTTCCCGCACTCTCGCTGGCGCCCATCGGCGGACGGGCGGAGACCAACTCCTTCGCCATCGGACGGGGCCGCGGCATCGTCGTCCGCGATCCGTTCCACGACGCGAACAGGTACTCTTTCGGCTTCGGTGCGAACTATGGATGCTACTGGCCCGGCACGCTCAACATGCAGTTCCAGGCGCTCTACGACGACTCGGGCAACGGCCTGTATCTCGCCGTACACGATGGCTCGGTCAATCGCAAGGTGTACACCTTCACCCCGCACCCCGAACCCGCCACCCTCGAATGGAAGGTCGGCCACTTCCCCGAAAACATGGGCTTCCCCGCCGAGGACTACGAGATGTCCTACGACGTCCTCATCGGCCCGTTCCGGGGCGACTGGTACGATGCCTGCCAGATATACCGCGCCTGGGCCGTTCAGCAGCAGTGGTGCCGGCTCGGCCCTCTCGCCGTCCGCCAGGATGTCCCCCGCTGGTTCAAGGAATGCCCCCTGATGTTCGTCACGCTCTTCCCTCCCGAAGATCGCTGGGTCGCCCAGTCCCGCGACCGGATGCTACGTTATCTCCGCTTTTTCGAAACCGAACTTCCCGTAGTCTGGTACACGTGGAGACAATATTTCCCGGATAAGACCGAATATAACAAGCCCGGCTCCCCGTGGCAGGTGCCGGAGAAGCGCCCCTACCCGGTGAGCAATATCCACGATGGCAACTATCCGGCCATGCCGGCCCTGGAGTCCTTCTCGGCAGCCTGCAAGGCCATATCCGATGCGGGCGGCCACGTCCTCCCCTACGTCTGCTCCAGCCAGTTCGATCCGGGGATCGGCGAGAACGCCCCCCTCGCCGCAGAGGCGAAGCCGAACGCGGCCCGCGCCCCCGATGGTGAAATCATGTTGGGCGAGGATGGCAAACTCGTGTGGCAGATGTGCCCTCACACGCCATGGTGGCAGAAAAGAATGGCGGAGACCATCACCGAACTCATCCGTCGCGAGCACGCCAGTGGCGTGTACTTCGACACGTTCTACGGGGGAAACTACCGCACCGCCCAGTGTTTCGATACGAGCCACGGCCACTCGCACGGCGGCGGGACGAGCCCCTACCTCGGGGACAGGAATCTCTCGGCCGCCGCGCGCGGAGCGATGAAGCGTGCCGATCCACAGGCCGTCATGACCGGTGAAAGCCCCGCGGAGAGCGCCATTGACCTCCTGGATGGTTTCCTCTATCGCTGGACCGTCTGGCCCGACATGGCGCCGCTCTTCGCGACTGTATATGGCGACTATGTCGTCCGCTACGGCGCCAGCCTCTCGCCGGCGTCCGACGGGTTCTACATCCAGTGCGCCACGCTCTTCACCGAAGGCGCCCAGATGGGCCGACTGCACCTGCACGAGAACGACTATCTCGAGGATTTCGACGCCGGCTCCAGATACACCGAGAAGATGAGGTTTCTGCGCTCGCTCGCGCGCCGCTGGAAGCCGGAATCGGGCGGGAAATACCTCGCCTACGGACGCCTCCTTCGACCGCTGAAGTTCCGGTCGCCGAGCCCTGTGCCCATGGCCTCGTACACAGAGACGACTACGGAATACAGGGAAGGCGTCATCAGCGTCCCCGTTCTCCAGAGCGGCGTGTTCGCCCTCGACGATGCGAACATCGGAATCTTCATCGTGAACGTCGGCCAGGCGCCGGTGGACTACCGATTCGACATGACGCCCGGTGACTACCCCATACGACCGGACACGACATACCGCGTCCGCCGGGTGGGAGAGACCGGCGACACCCTGGACGAAACCCGCGTCGAAGGGCGCATCGCCCACGCGGGCGAGATCGCGCCTCACGAGGCCGTCTTCGTCGAGGCCACTCCGTCCGCGAATTGAGCCGGACCGTCCGCCCTCGCCGGCCATGCCAGCGCGGCATCCGGGGGCTGGAGCCAGGAGGAGAATCGAGATGTTGGCTGCGGTACTCGAAGAGGTTCGCAAACTCTCGTCGAGACAGGTCCCGGATCCCGGCCCCGGGCCAGGACAGGTCCTCATTAAGATCAGGGCGTGTGGTGTCTGCGGGACCGATCTGAAGTTGTACCGCGGCGACTACTCCGCCCGCGTGCCCGTGATCCTCGGTCACGAATTCGCCGGTGAGGTCGCCGCGATCGGCGAGGGCGTGGAAGGCATCGCAGTCGGCGACCCGGTAGTCGTGGATCCGAACGAAAGTTGCGGAAAATGCGAATGGTGCCGAACTGCCCGTCCGACGTTCTGCCGCGAAATCGCAGGATATGGCGTGTTCCGCGACGGCGGTTTCGCCGAGATGTGCGTGGTCGGAGAACGCTCGGTGTACCGCATCCCGACCTCGCTCGCGTTCGAGGAGGCCGCGTTCTGCGAGCCCGTCTCCTGCGTCGTGCATTGCATCTCTCGCGCGTGCATCGAGCCGGGCGATTCGGTCCTGGTTATCGGCGCGGGGCCCACGGGACTGATTATGACGCAGATGGCGCGACTCGCCGGCGCCAACCCGCTCATCGTCGCCGGCCGATCCAGATGGAAACTTGGCCTGGCGGAACGGCTCGGCGCGACGCACGCGGTCGAGTCCGGCGACGACGACCAACTGGAACGACAGGTGCGGAATATCACGGGAGGCCGCGGAGCGGATATCATCATAGAGGCAGTCGGCACGCCGGAGACGGTGCGCCTGGCCATACGCCTCGCCAGCCGCGGCGGGCGCGTGGTCATCTTCGGCTTCTCTCCAGAAAATGCGCTCGCCACGTTCAGCCCGTTCGAGGTCCTCTCGAGGGAACTGACCATTCTGGGCTCCTGGGTGAACCCGTACACGTTCCAGCGGGCCGTGGACCTTCTCGCCTCGGGCGCTCTCGACGTGAAGTCGCTCATCTCCCGCCGCGTGCCAGTGGGTGGCGTTCTCGATGCGATCCGATGCCTGGAGGAAAAACCCGAGGGATTCGTCAAGGCGGTGGTCGTGTTCTGATCTGGCGCACTTCGACCCATTGCGAGGGTGCAGGCCGATGACAATTCGATTCGGAATCCTGGGAGCCGGAAACTGGGGAAAAGTCCACGCCGAGGTGTATTCCACGCACCCGCGGGCCAAACTGGTCGCCGTCTGCGATCAGAACGAGGCTGCGGCACGCCGCCTCGCGGAAAGGTTCGGCGCGGAAAGGGTTTACACGGACCTCCGGGATCTGATGGATGATCCCGACGTGGACGCGGTATCCATCGCCATACCCGACTTCGATCGTGTGCAGCCGATCGAGCACGCAACCCGAGCCCGCAAGCACGTGCTCGTCGAGAAACCGCTGGCGACCACCGCGGATGACGCGCGGAACATCGCCGACATGGTCGAGCGGAGCGGCATCACCCTGATGGTGGACTTTCACAACCGCTGGAGCCCACCGTTCGCCGCGGTCAAACAATCGGTCGAACGCGGCGAACTGGGCCATCCTGTCTCGGCCTACATCCACCTCCACGACACTGTCATGGTCCCCACCAGGATGCTCTCCTGGGCCGGCAGGTCATCCGTCCTGTGGTTCCTCGGGAGTCACTGCGTTGACATCCTTCGATGGATCATCGGCGACGAGGTGGAGTCGGTCTATGCCGTGAGCAGGTCGGGAGTACTCGAGAGGATGGGAGTGAAGACGCCCGACGTGTACGTCGCGATACTCCAGTTCAGGAACGGGGCGACAGCGACGATGGAAAACTGCTGGATCCTCGCCGAGACCGCTCCGAGCGTCTTCGATTTCAGGTTCGAACTGGTCTGCAGCGCGGGCAACGTGAAGGTTGACATGAGCCACAATCGCACGCTCGAGAAGTACACGAGGGAATCGGCGACATATCCTGGCGTTCTGGCCGACGCGGAGGTCCTGGGTCGAAAGCAGGGGTACATCTACGAGAGCATACGGCACTTCGTTGACTGCGTCGCAGACGGTCGCAAACCGTCGGTCGGCCTGGCCGATGGCCTCCTCGCCACCGCGGTCCTCGTCGCGATAGAACGCTCCGCCGCGATCGGCCTCCCCGTGAAGGTCGAGCCTCTATGACGCATCGCGCGCGGAATGGGCCGGCAACCTGGCAGTCGGTGGTGCGGAATCCGCACGGCATTCGTCGCGCACGCGGCGCAATCGTCACATCGCATCGGGACCGCGGCTCTCGCCCGGTTCCATCACGCAAGACTCAGCGGAGCAAGGGGTTACATTCTACCTGGGAACGTTGGGCGATTTTTGGTGACATGAGCGGCGGGAGGTGCTATACTCTACATGGGGGTTCCTCGACAGTGCGGTGGATGCTGCGAAGCCGTGGTCTTGTCGGCAGGGGAAGGGGGTGAAGGCAGATGCCGCAGACCAAGGAAGAGGTCCACGCGAGTATCATCCGCAACTGCTACACGCTTCGCGACGACCTGGCACCGATATTGAAAAACCTCGAGAGCGAGTGGAAGCACCTCGCGCGCGTCCTGCGCGGCCTTCGTGAATGCATCCGGAACGCGCAGGGCCTCCTGTGTCCTCCGCAACTCTGGGAAGACCGCCAGGCGTGGATACGCGCGCGCGAACACGACGCGGGCGTTCTGGCTCAGGCGATCGAGCAACTGGCGCGACTGACGCAGCAATTGCGTGCTCAGTTCCCCGAACGCTGCGCTACGCCATGCTGCGAACACTGCCCCACGTCCAGGGAGAGCGCTCCGAAGAAGGCTCCCGCGGAGACGGGCATGGCGGGAGAGGCTCGCGTCAGGAGGGCGTTCGTGGCTGGCACCGAGCGGACGGAAGTCGTACGGTGAAGGTGCTGCCGCGGCCGGGTTCGCTCTCGACGGCTATCTCGCCCCGATGCAGGAGGACGATACTTCTCGCGATGCTCAGTCCCAGGCCGGCGCCGCCGGAGCGCCTCGATCGCGAGTCCTCGGCGCGGAAGAAGCGCTCGAATATCCTGCCGTGCAGTTCCGCGGGTATGCCGATTCCCGTGTCAGAAACTTTGACCTCGCAGGACGTACCATCGCGGCGGGCGACGACGTTGACCGCGCCCCCCGCGGGCGTGTAGCGCAGCGCGTTCTCGATCACGTTCGCAAAGAGTCTGCGGATGAGTTCCCTGTCGCCGGCCACCCAGCAATCCTCGCCGCACTGCATGTCGAACCTGAGCCCCTTCTCCTCCGCTGCGACGGCGAACACCTCGCGCAGTTCTCCCAGGACCTCGCTCATCGGGACCGCACTGTCCGACGGGGCGAGGCTCTGCGCGTCCATCCTCGCCAGTAGGAGAAGGTCGTTCACCGTCCTGCTCATGCGGTTCACCTCGGCCAGGAGGTCGGCCAGGATTGCATCGTCGCCGGAGCGCGCGAGCGCGGCTTCGATTCGACAGCGCATCGTGGCGAGCGGCGTGCGCAGTTCGTGTGCCGCGTCGGCGGTGAAGCCCCCCACCCGCGCGAATGCCGCCTCGAGCCGTTCCAGCATCCTGTTTATCGCGCTCCTCAGCCGCCTGACCTCGTCGGCCTCCTGTCTCACGTAGAGGCGCCGCGACAGGTCTCCCGACTCGATCCGCTCGAGCTCCCCGCAGATCTCATCCATCGGCCGCAGGCTGCGCGAGGTCAGGAAGTGGCCACCGATGAGCCCGAGGAGTATCGCCGCTGCGAGGGATATGGCGGAGTATATCCCCAGATCCCGCAGACGCTTCCTCAGCCGGTGGATGTCGGCCCCGGCCTGGATGACCAGGCCCGGATGTTCCTCCGGATCGAACCACTCGGTCAGGAGCCGGTAATCGCGGTCCGCCTCCAGCCGCAACCTCGAATAGACCGGTCTCCCGTCCGGTGGCGGCAGGAGAACCGACGGAAATCGCGCCCTGACCTTCTCCGGCACGATGAAGACGATGTCCTCTCCGCTCCGTGCATCGGCGAGGCGGAACGTCATCGGGAAGTAGGTCTCGTATGTAACCTCCTTCCGCATCTCCTCGCGGAGCGTGGCGAGGTCGTGCATCTCCTCGAGGCACATCTGCCGCCACCCCGCGAGTTCGCCCTTGAGGAAGTGGTCAACGCTGTTCAGGAGTTTGTGCCTGGTCACGAGGTAGAGCGTGACGACGAGGACCGCGCCGAGGACGAATAGGACGCCCGTGTACCAGAGGAGGAGCCTTCTGCGGATGGTCACCCTATCGCTCCTCCATGACGTAGCCCACTCCGCGCACCGTGTGGATGAGGGGCTTGCCGAACGGCCTGTCTATGCGATTCCGCAGCCGATTGATGAACACATCCACCACGTTGGTGAGCGAATCGAAGTTCATGTCCCACACGTTCTCGATTATCGCGGTGCGCGTGACGACCATGCCGGCGTGGCGCATGAGGTATTCGAGGAGGCCGAACTCCCTCGGCGTCAGTTCTATCTGTCGGCCCGCGCGCGTCACCCGGCGCGTCGCCGGATCCAGGGCGAGGTCGCCGACCCGCAGTTCCTGCGGCACCATGCGCGGCGAGCGCCGGTGCAGCGCCCGGAGCCTCGCCAGGAGTTCCGAGAAGTGGAAAGGCTTGGGCAGGTAGTCGTCCGCCCCCAGGTCGAGCGCAGTCACCTTGTCGGACACCCTGTCCCTCGCGGTGAGGCACAGGACCGGCACCTGGACCTCGCGCCGCCTGAGGGTGCGAATGACGTCGTATCCGCTCCGTCCGGGCAACATGAGGTCGAGGACCACCACGTCATAGGTGCCAGTCAGCGCGAGATGCAGCCCCTCTTCCCCGTCCCGGGCCACGTCCACCGCGCAGCCGTTCTCGCGGAGCCCCTTCGCCAGCGAATCGGCGAGCGAGTCGTCGTCTTCCACGACCAGCAGGCGCATCGGCCAACAACACCCTGAACCTCTCGGCAGGCCACCACTGCTGAACTATACCACTCGGCCCGTGACGGTTCAACGCGCCCCTTGCGCGCATGCCGGCCGCGCCATATCATTGATGGTGGGGGACGATTCCCCCGCGAGGTGTGCCATGACAACGTACGATATCTCCGAGGTCCTCAAGGAGTGGCCCTACGACCCCGAGCGCAACGTCAGGCGCGTGAGGACTCCTGACGGGCGCGAGTGGATCCAGGTGCGCCTGCCCCTCGGCATCGAGCAATACGAACTGGATGGCCGCCCCGACGGTCGCCGCCCGCAGAGGCGCGAATCGTGGCTCGACTACTACCTCCAGCGCCTGAAGGACCTGCCAGAGTCGGAACGCAGGCTCGACCCGACCGACTGCGCCAGGCTGATTGACGAGGGAACGCTCTACTATTACCGGTACCTCCTCCTGTTCCAACTCGGCGACTACGACCGGGTCATTCGCGACACGACGCGCAACCTGCGCATGGCCGACCTCATCATGAAATACGCCGTGGAGGAGGACGACAAGATTCGCATCGGCCAGTACCAGCCGTACATCATCAGGATGCGCGCCTCGGCGCAGGCCATGAAACTCGCGGGCGAAAACCGGGTGGACGAGGCGAAGGAAATCATCGAGGAGGCCATCCTGGAGATAGAGAGCCTGCCAGAGATCCCGTCGTCCACATTCGCCTTCGAGCGCCGGCGCTCGCTCGCCGTCCTCCGCGGCATGCTCGGCGAGATGAAACACCACCGGGCGCCTTCGGAGATCGAGCAACTCCGCCTCAGACTCCGCGAGGCGGTCGAGGCCGAGGACTACGAGCGCGCCGCCCGCATCCGCGATCTCCTGCGGCGGATGGAGCGCGACGGCGACTCCTGCGAGGTCTGAACGCAGCCGCGGCCCCCCGGCGCGGCGCCGCCTTGCACCGCCCGTCGGGGCCGGCTACGATACCGCTCCCTGTGGACCTGCGAGAGGACCCGGGCGTGCCTCTAATCGCTTCGGGCGAGACATCGGAGGAGAGCGGGGCGGCGCGAGCGCTCGCCCTCGCGACCGTGGTGGCCGTCGCGATCGCGATGGGGATGCAGCCGGTGCGCAGCCCCGACGTCTGGCACCACGCCGCCTGCGGCCGACTCGTCGCCCGGACCGGCGGCCCCGCACACGCCGACCCATTCAGCCACACCGCACGCGGACGGCCGTGGATACAATACGAGTGGCTGTCGCAACTCGTGATATACGAAGCATACGCGCACCTCGGCCCGGCGGGTTGGATGCTCCTCAGGATCGCCAGTCTGGCGCTCGCCGCGGGCCTCCTCTGGTACGCCGCAACGATGCGCGCGGGTCCCTGGGCAGCCGCGGGCGCCGTCATACTCGCCCTCTGCGGTATGTCCGAGCGCTTCTTCACCAGGCCCGAGATATTCTCCTGGATACTCTTCGCTGCCCTCATGATCTCGGTGGAGTTCGTCCGCAACGGGCGACGCATCTTCGTACCCGTCTGCGCGGCCATCGTCGCGCTCTGGGTCAACCTCCACGGGGCATGGATCGCGGGCCTCGCGTGGATCGGCCTCCAGTGCGCTGGCGACACGCTGGCGCGGGCCTTCGGCCGGACGACGGGGCGAAGCGGGACCCTTCGCTTCCTGTGGCTCTCGCTGGGTCTCGGCCTGGTCGCGACTCTGGTGAATCCATACGGGCCGCGCATCTGGCAGGTGCCGTTCGCGCTCAGCAGATCGGCCGAGGTCGCGAGCCGGATCGCCGAATGGCAGCGGCCGACCCTGGCGTGGCTCCTTGACCCGAGACACGTGGGGGCCGCCGTCCTTCTGGGGGCGCTCGTCTCGGCGCCGCTCGCGCCGACGGCTGCCGACTGGATGACGCTCCTCTTCTTCGGGGCCCTGTCGCTCACCGCGGTGCGGCATCTCGCGCTGGCCTTTCTCGTCGTCGCACCAATACTCGCGCACGAGTTCGCCGCCATCGGCCGGGAAACGCGGCGGCTTGGCCGCGTCGGCGTCGCCTGCGTGCCGGCGGCGGCCGTGATCTGCGTCGTCGTCGCCCTGGGCGGGCCACGCTTGCCCCGCGCCGGATTCGGCCTCGCGCATGACCGCTTCCCCATCGGCGCGGCAAGGGCCCTCGAGAGGTTCCACCTCGAGGGAAACCTCTTCAACTCGTACGAGTTCGGCAACTATCTCATCTTCGCGCGGCACCCCTGGAATCCGGTCTTCATAGACGGGCGGGTTGACATGTACGGCGGCGAGATCCTCGCGCTCTACGACCGGCTCCGCGCGGCTGCGCCGGGCTGGGAGAAGTCCCTGGCCGATCGCGGTGTGGAACTCTGCCTTCTCGCCACGAATCGCAGGACCGACGCGCCGCTCCTGCGCGCACTCCACGAGTCGCCCGGCTGGGGGCTGGTTTACTGGGACGACATCTCGGCGCTCTACGTCGCGAGAAGGCGCCTGAGGAGCGAGGCCCTCGCCGGCCTCCACATTTACGGGGTGAGGCCGGACTCCCCTCACCCGCCGATGCCCGATGCGGACGCCGCCGCGCGCGCTCTCCGCGACTACACGGCCAAGGTCGAGGAGGACCCGCATTGTCTCCTGGCCAGGTGGGGACGCGGAGAATGCCTGCGGAAACTCGGCAGGCTCGACGAAGCGGTCGCCGAGTATCGGGCCGCTGCGGCCCTGGCCGAGGAGAAGGGCAACCCTCAACCGGTCCTCCTCCTCACGCTCGGCGCGTCGCTGCTGGAGACCGGCCACCCGGTCGAGGCGGAGCGATACCTGCGCCGGGCGCTCCGCACGGCGGGTCGCGCCGGTCCGAACTCCGACGAGGTGCGGCTGAAGGCGCTGTGGAACGTCTCCGTCGCGCTCGAGCGCCAGGGCAAGTACCCGGCCGCGGCGGCTGCGATGCGCAGATACCTGCACCTCTCCGACTCGCCCGAGGCGCGCGAACGCCTCGCGTCTCTCGAGGAGAAGAGAAAGGCGCCGCGATGAGACCTGCGGTCATCCTGCCAACCTACAACGAGGCCCAGAACATCCGCGAGATGATCCGGGCGATCCTCTCGGTCGCACCTTCAGCGCACGTGGTGGTGGTGGACGACGATTCGCCGGACGGCACGTGGAGGATCGTGAAGGAGATGGCGGCGTGCGACGGGCGGGTGCACCTCATCCACCGCACCGAGCGGCGCGGCCGCGGCTACGCGGGGGCCGTGGGATTCCAGTACTGCATCGAGAAGGGCTACGATCCGATTATCGAGATGGACGCCGACTTCTCGCACGACCCGTTCTACATCCCGCAGATGATCGCCGAGTCGGAGCGGTTCGACGTGGTCATCGGTTCGCGCGCCGTCGAGGGCGGCGGCGAGAGCGGCCGCCGGCTCGCGCGCCGCATCATCACGCGCCTCGCCCGCGCCTATCTCAGGCTCGTACTCGGCGTCAGCGTGAGCGACCCGACGAGCGGCTATCGCTGCTTCCGCCGCAGCGCGCTCGAGAAGATCTCCCCCGCCACGCTCACGTCGCCCGGACCGGCCATCGTGTCGGAGGTCCTCTTCCGCTGCCGCGGCATGCGCATGGGCGAGATACCCATCAGGTTCCATGACCGGCAGCGCGGCCGGAGCAAGTTCGGGCCGAGGGCGATCGTGGAGGGACTCCTCGTCGCGCTTCGCCTGCGCCTGCGCGGCCACTGACCCGGCGGCACCCGGTCTCCTTGCATTCCGGCGGCGCGGCGCCTAATATTCGACAGCGATCCGATATGACAGGCAAATCACCGAAAGGAAGGTCGCTCTGGAGGCGCATCCTCGAGCCGCTGCGGCGGCCCGCGCAGGAGGATGGGCAGTTCGGCCCGTATCAGATAGTGCGCCTCCTTCACGAGGGGCAGAAGACCCGCCTCTACCTGGCGCGCTCCACCGCCGACGGCTCCCTCGTCGCGATAAAGTCGTTCAAGCCGCAATACCACCGCACCGCCCGCCGCATCCGCCGCCGCCACCAGATACGCACCGAGGGCGAGATAGGCTTTCTCCTGAACCCTGGCGAGGGAGTTCGCGCATCGAACTGGCCCATCGTGCGCACGCTCGGATACGGCCACGAATTCGGCGACCCGGCGCGCTGCTACTACATCGTCCTCGAATACATCCCGGGAACCAACCTCAAGCGCCTCATCGTTTGCGGCGGCGACATGCCCGACTCGCTCCGTCTGCGCGTCGCCCGGGGAGTCGCCAGGGGCCTCGCCATAATCCACGACCGCAACCTCCTCCATCGCGACGTCTGCGCCGACAACGTCATGCTCACCCGCGGCCGGCAGCCGAAGTTGATAGACCTCGGCTTCGTGGCGCCCGTCGGCATCGCGTTCGCCGAGAAGAGCGGCACCCCGAGTTACATGTCGCCCGAACAGTTCCTGGGCAGACCGCTCCAGCCGACCTCCGACATCTACAGTTACGGTGTCCTCCTCTTCGAACTGTTCACGGGAAAACTGCCCTTCACGTCGAGATATCCCCCCGGCAAGCCCGAGGTGGCGATGCGGCGCGTCTCGGACCTGATGATACAGCACCTGAGGTCGCCCCCGCCGCGTCCCTCCGACCTCAGGCGCGACCTGCCCGCGGGGATCGAACCGGTCATACTGCGCTGCCTCGAAAAGGACCCCGCGAGGCGATACCAGACGATGAGCGACGTCCTCCGGGCGCTGGCGGCCGTCCGCGTCGCCCGGAGCGAGCAACCCACACCCGGGAGGTGACCCATGGCGCGATTCACGGTTGCGATGGTTGACTACGATTACGACTCCCTCGCCCCGATCGAGGAGGAGGTCCGCAAACTCGGCGGCGACTTCATCCACCGGCGCTGCCGCGACGTGGCCGAGGCCATATCGTGGGCCGGCTCCGCCGACGGATGGATCGTCCAGTATCTCAAACCCATAGATGCCGCCGTCTTCAGCCGCTGCCCGAACCTGAAGGTCGTCGGGCGGACGGGCATCGGCGTTGACGTCATTGACGTCCCCGCCGCCACCGCGCACGGGGTCATCGTGACGAACGTCCCGTCCTACTGCGAGAGCGAGGTGAGCGACCACGCGCTCGCCCTCATCCTCACGTGTCTCAGGAGGACGGCCACCTACACCCATGCGGTGAGGCGTGGGGTGTGGGACTGGAAGATAGCGCGGCCGATCCCGCGGCTGGCCGGCCTGACGCTCGGCCTCGTCGGGTTCGGGAAGATACCGCGCGCGCTCGCGCCCAAGGCCCGCGCCCTCGGCATGAACGTCATCTGCGCCGACCCGTACCTCTCCGCCGACGTCGCAAGGAAGGAAGGCGTCGAACTCGTGCCGTTCGACGAACTCCTCGCGCGCTCCGACGTTGTCTCGATTCACTGCCCCCTCACGAAGCAGACCGAGCGGCTCTTCGGCGCGTCGGCCTTCGAGCGCATGAAGAGGAGCGCCGTACTCATCAACACGGCGCGGGGCGGCATAGTTGACTCCGACGCCCTCGCCCAGGCGCTGAAGAGGGGCCTCATCGCCGGTGCCGGACTCGATGTCCTCCCCCAGGAACCCCCCCGCCCCGACGACCCCCTCCTCGCGCTCGAGAACGTCGTGATCACGCCGCA
>Ga0272448_1002061_pt1 | contig 25972 bp, 18 predicted proteins | sample YNPCB0191_FD_202220 | JGI IMG/M metagenome (GOLD analysis project Ga0272448, IMG submission 202220) | Hot spring sediment microbial communities from Yellowstone National Park, WY, United States - YNP-CB-019-1 | ecosystem: Environmental > Aquatic > Thermal springs > Hot (42-90C) > Sediment... | reverse complement strand
CGCGGCGATCCGAACCGCTCCCCGAAATTAAGCACAAGCACGTCCAGCCGACCGGTCCTGGAGTCGATTGCCGCGACGGACGCGATCTGGTCGTCCTCGCCGGCGCAGTAAACCCGGGTATCCGGCATCATATTGAACATGCGGCACACGTTGGCGACCGCCTTGGGCTTGTTGTCGCGGGTAAACATACCCCACTCGCCGGCTAGCTCCGACGTCCACTCCTTGGCCACAAACCAGCACGGCTTCTGCACTCCCGCAGGCATCCAGCCGCGCAGGACCGATGCCGCCGCCCACGCCGCGCCGACTTCGTTATCGTGCGCGCGATCGTGCCACCAGGCATAGCTCCATTCGGTGACGGCGTATTCCTTGACTTGTTTTTCGACCTTGGGGTAATCCTTGAGGTATTCCCTGATCTGGTCGGCTTCTTTCTTCATTGTCGCGTAGTTCTGGAAGTATTCGTGCCAGGTGACGAAATCCAGCGGCGCACCGGTCTTCTCGCAGTGCTCGAAGAGGCCGCGCATGAACTTCTCGCCGTTGACACCGGGCCCCCTGGGGTCACCTTCGTTCCACGGCCCCGAGGCAACGCATGGTCCCCCGATCCACGCTTTGGGATCCGCCCGCCGCACCGCCTTCCAGCACGTGTCATATAGCGTAAGATACGTCTTGAGGTGGTCCCAGCCCGGCGGATCGATCATCCAGCCGGTATTGATCTCGTTCCACACCTCCCAATACTTTACCGGCGTCCCGCGGTCGATGCAGTGCTTTGCGGCCTGATACACAAGCTCCCCAAACTCGTTCCAATCGCGCGGATACGAGTGCCGCTCCGGGTTCGGCACAGCGTCAAGCGCCTCGGGCATATACGAAATGCACAGTATGAACTCGCAGCCGACCTTCTTCATGAAGTCCAGCCGCTTGTCGAGGTCGGTCCAGTCATACCGAGTGGTGCCGTCGTCGTTTTTCTTGACCGCGTTGGTAAGCACGTTGTCCATGCGGAACCATTTGAAGCCCCATTCTTTGAAGAGCGCGGCGGTGGAGTCGTCGTAGTCCGGCAGCCCTGCGCCCTGGGAAAGCCCCGCGAATACGTGAGGCATCGGCCCGATCGCGCGTGACGCGTCCACCTTTACCTCGAACGGCTTCTTGATGACCTTCGGGTCGATGATGACGAGCTTTGCGTGGTCAAGTTTGCCGTCGTGTTCGCTCGTGTCCGGCCCCATGAACGCGCGCACCGCCACAGACCGCGTTCGTCCGGCAAGTCCCTTGTCGGCCCCATCGGTCAGCACAATCAGCGCCGGGTGATCGTTGTCGTAGCGGCAGAAGATGCGCCCGTCGAGGTAACACTCGCCTCCGTCGCACGCATTCCATTCCAGTCCGACCGCTTGGCCCTTGGTGCTCTTGCCGTCGATTGTGTCTGGAATCTCTATCGTCGCCCGGAACCACGCATAACCCGCGCTCTTCCACGTGTAGCCCACGTCGACCTTCTGCCACGCGGAGTCGTCATAATCCGGCCTGGCAAACTCGCGATTGTCCTCCGCCCTGAACCGCCACTGCGTATCCGCGTTCACACCAATGCCGGCAAGAACGCTCAGCACTACGGCTAAAAACACTCCTCGCATACCACACATCCCCCCGTTGACGACTAGCAATTGTCGATTGTCGATTCAGAGTCCCTCGACTCTCAGCAGCGTCTGCCCAACGCCTATTTGATCGCCGATGTTGAGCGTGTGTTCCGTCACGCGAACGCCATTCACCCACAGACCGTTGCGACTGCCGAGATCGCGCACGATCCAACTCGACCCGTTCCACCTCAGCTCGGCATGGTTGCGGCTGACCATCGGATCACTCGTGAGTAGCACCGCGCAGCCGGCTTCTCGCCCGATCCGCACCGTCCCCGGCTCAAACGAAAACCGCTGGTTCAGGTGCGGTCCCGCCGCTGCGAGAAGTGACAGATTGCCTGCGGCAGTTCGGACGACGGGCTGCGAAATGGTCACTTGGGACGGCGCATACGCGGGCCTAGCAACAGCCGGGGACGGGTAGGACGGGTTTTTCGGCGGTTGAGCGGAGTTGAAATCCTGGAACGCACCCCGCTGAACGCCTTTTTGATGAAACCGCAGCGACCAGCGCCCGACGCAGAACGTGTCCCACGGCCGCAGCACCGCGGCCTGCACCACCGCGCCGTTGACCGCCACCGGCCCGCCGACCCCCTGCAGAGCAACGACGTTGCCCTGCATGTGAAGCACGGCGTGTTGCTTGGCGACTGTCATGTCGCCAAAGAGAGGTATATCGGCAAGCTCGTCGCGACCGATGGTCGTGGTCGGCTTGGAGAGGATGTAGCTCCGGCCTTCCTTCGGGCCGCTCAGGACGGTCACCCAGCTCTGCTTGGCGATGTCCTCGACAAACGCGACGGTCACAGCCACGGTGATTCCCATCAAGACAAATCCGATGAACCGCCCCAGGCTGCCCGTTGGCGGCTCGCCCGGATGCGCCAGCGCCGCGGCTGCGCCTGTAGCCGCGCATATCATGTCGAACAGGCCGCCCGCGATGCATCCGCCGACAGCTCCTCCCAACATGCACATCCCCGCCCGCCGCCAACTGCCCAGCGCAGCTCCAAGCCCCGCGCCCGCTCCGAACCCGAACGTTGCCCAGGAGACCACCCGAGCCGGAATCACAAGCAATGTGCTTGTTGCGACGAGGATGCCGAATACCATCTGTGAAATCAGTCCCGCAATCGCGCCGATAACCAGCCCAACGCCTACCGCGATTCCCATCCTGATCGCGATTCGCTTCGGCGGCGAATAGACCTCATCCGCGAGCGCCAGCATCCCCCCGATCATCGCCGCGAACGCCGCGCCGAACACGGTCATCGCCAGAAGCACGGCGGCAGGGTCGCGGTCGGCCTCGGAAGGGCCGAACTTGTAGAAGTCCACTTCCTCCTTGACCACGCCGGGGTTGAACAGGCAGAAGATGACAAAGCCCGCGAAAGCCCCCGCCAGGAGCAGTCTGAATAATCTCGACCGATCTATGTGCAAGTGTGTATACCTCTACCGCCCCGGTCCGCGAAGGCGGTATTCGCATCACGTTGCCCCGAATTCATAAAGAGGGTCACCCGCCCTCCTTCTTCGTCACCTTCGCGCTCTCGAGCGCCAAGTAGACTTGCCCCTTGTCGGTCTTTTTGAGCCGGCCGATCACGCTGACCTGTGTGCCGACGTCGTTCGACGGGTTCAGATCGATCGGCCCCACCACATACATGCACCCGGTGCCGTCGCAGATCGCCCAGTCGCTGCGAGTGACGGGCGGGCCGTCTTTCGTATTCGGATCATTGGGGCTGGGCGTCCATCCCTTGTAGGTCGCGTTTATGGAAACCCTGCTGTTTGGCACTTCGGACGCGAGCGCAATCGCCTGCCGGATCGTTACCGGAGCGAGTGCGGCGGTCTTGCCGCCGATAACCAGCTTGCACTTGGTCGGGGGCGGTGGATTCCGTGAGGGGGTCAACTGCGCGCAGACCGTATAAGTCCCCGGCCCGACTTGATTGCCCTTGGAGTCTTTCTGGTCCCACTCGGCGCGGAAAGTCTTGGTCTCGCCGGGCGCAAGACAAATCGAAGTCAGCACCTGTGCGTAGAGTCTGTTCTTGCTCAGCCTGAAAAGCTCCTCGCTGTCGCCGCGAGTTATCCAGACATCGAACTGCTTGGTCGTGGGGAACTTGTAGACCAGCGGACTGCAGCCGTCGTTACGGATGGAGTAGTGGATCACTACCCTCTCGCCGAGACCATAGCCGGGCTTCTCGCACTTGACGCCTTGCGCCAGATCCGCGCCGGCCCTTCCGGCCGCCAGCGCCATCGCCAACACCGCAATCGCCCAACGCATGCCAAACCCCCCTTTTGTTTCCTACTCCCTGCCCTTTTTAGCGCGATCCCAGATAGCGTCCATTTCCTGGAGGGTCATATCTTCAATACTTCGACCCGTCTCCGCGGCCTCATGCTCGATATGGGCGAACCGCTGCGTGAACCGCTCGAGCATGTCCCGCAAAGCCCCCTCGGCATCGATGCCTTCAAACCTCGCGATGTTGACCACCGCGAACAGCACGTCTCCGATCTCCGCCGCCGCCGCGTCCTTATCGCCTTTGGCGACCGCTTCGTCGAGCTCCGCGATCTCCTCCCGAAGCTTGTCGAACACCGCCGCGATTTCCGGCCAATCGAAACCCGTCCGCGCGGCCTTTTTGCTGAGTTCGGTTGCGCGCATCAACGCGGGCAAGCTCTTGGGAACGCCGTCCAGAGCCGACTTGCGCGACTCGTTGAGCTTCTCGCCGCGCTTGATCTGCTCCCAGTTATGCAAGACGTCATCGACGCCGGAAACTTGCACGTCCGCAAAGACATGTGGGTGACGGCGATGCAGTTTCTCGCGGATGCGCACGCAGACGTCGGCGATGTCGAACTCGCCGTTCTCGCTCGCGATCCGGGCATGCAGCACTATCTGGAGCAGAAGATCGCCCAGTTCGTCTTCGAGCTTTGCCGGCTCACCGCTGTCGATTGCTTCGAGAACTTCGTAGGTCTCCTCGACCACATAGGGCTTGAGCGACTCGTGCGTCTGCTTGCGGTCCCAGGGACAGCCCTCCGGCCCGCGCAGCCGCGCGACCGTTTCCACCAACGCTGCAAACTCCTCTTTGATCCGATCGGTTGAACCCAAAGCACAGCTCCTACGGGCAAATCGTCAACTGTCAATTGACAAGTGGCGATGTCTCATCCCGCCGTCCTCAAAAACACCGTCTCGCACGGCAGCTCGTCGATCAGTGCGACGGCCGTGGCGTGAGCTACGGAATAGTCGCCGGTAGTCTCGCGCCTGACCCCGACCACTGCCATATCAAAGCCCCGTGTCTGCACCAGCCTGACAAACCCGAGTACCGGGTCGCGTACCCGCTCGGCCGTCGCGACCACCTTGACCCCACAGCGCTTGCCGATCCGCAGGGCTTCTTTCTCACAGTCCGCCGCCGCCGATTCGGCGTCGGGGCGGGGCGCATCGAGGGGCTCCGTGCGGGGAATGGCGATGATGTAGATGACATTCACCACCGCGTCCTCGCCGCGCACGAGCTTGCAGGCGTGCTCGACCGCGTGGTCCCACGCCCCCATTGCCGGAATAACGACGTTAGCAGGCGGGCGACTCGGATCCTCCGGTGCGCCCTTGATGAGCGATACCTCGAACGGCGCCGCCTCCTGCAGCGACAGTGCGTCCGATTCCTCGATGCTCGGCTCGCCTCTCGGCGCCCTATCGATGCTCACCACAGTAAACCCGGCGTTCAGGCGCTGGACGAAGTCATCAAGCGCCGTTTCTGAGCGCACCCGCTCGACGTGCGTAAAGCAGCGCAGCCCGGTCTTACGAACCAGCCCCTGTGCCTCCGCAAGCCGCGCCTGGCCGGCCGCCTCGCGCTCCGGCAGTGGTGAACCGATCGGCAGCGTCCGGGGCACTTTAATTAGGTCGACCAGGTGCATCTCGCAGTTCTCGCCGACGGCCAGCCTGTCGGCGAAGTAGACCGCTCTCCGCCAGTTGCCCAATATGGGCACTACGCCGGCGATGTGGGCCTTGCCTCGGCGCGGGGTCGGTTCTTCGAGCGCCAGCGACGCGCGCGCCTCCTCTACCGTCGCCGCTATCGGAAGCTGCGAACGCACGCCGGGCACGGCGCGTCCGACCTGGAGCATCTCCTCGCTTAGCCCCACGACCACTATCCGCGCGTTCTGCGCCGCGATGTAGTCGAAGGCGTCCGCGAAGGTTTCCGCGCCCTTTGTTGTGACCTTGGTTACGCCGGAGCAATCCAGGATGATGCCGGTGGGGTGGTTCTCAAGCAGGAGCGCCGCCGCGGCTTGAATAGCCGGCCAGATATTGGTCTTGACTTCTCCCCGCAGCGTTATCGTATCATCGCGAGCTTCGATTATCATATCATGCTATCTCTCTACGTAGTACCGCACGTTGGTAAACACGATGTCCTTTCGCAGCATCAAAGCGATCTTGAGAAACAGCCCCGATTGGTTGTGCAGCAGCTTGTGCCACCACTTCTTCGGCACGAACTCCGGCAACACGACCGTCACCACGTAGTTCGGCCTCTCTTTCTTGACTTCCTCAAGATACTTTATTACCGGCCCGATAACCGATCGATAGGGCGACTCCAGTATCACCAGCGGCACGCCAAGGCCGAACTTCTCCCATCGTTCCCTGATCATGGCTGTCTCCACCGGGTCGATCTCGATAAACAGCGCGCGGCAGTCGTGCGAAAGCGTTCGGGCGTATTGCAGCGCGGGCAGGATTCCCTTGTGGATGCTCGAGGTCAACACGATCGCCGTCGAGCGCACCGGCGGCGGCTCCTGGAAAGTCTCCTCCGTCAGCCTGAGCTGATTGCCGAGCGTTATATAGTGCTGGTGGATCTTGTGGAATACATACACAATCGACGGTATCAGCAGCAGCACTATATAAGCGCCCGTCGGAATGGTCAAAGGCCCCACGTGCAGCCGAGGTCCCGCGGCAAACTTCATCGTCGCGGTGACGACGGCGACGATACCCGTCAATACCGCCCCGAACAAACTGACTTTCGAATAGAACTGCCATCCGGGATGCTTCAGCTTTCGCTGGCGAATGCTCATGCTGAACTGCGACAGCGTAAAAGAGATGAAAACGCCGACCGCATACAGCGGAATCAGCGCGTGAGTGTCGCCCCCGAACACGATTATCAAGCCTGCCGCCAGCGCGCTCAGCGCCAGAATGCCGTTCGAAAACACCAGGCGGTCCCCGATGCTCATGAGCTGCCGGGGCGCGAACCTGTCCCGTGCCAGAATCGAGCTGAGCCGTGGAAAGTCCTGGAACGCGGTATTTGCCGCAAGGATGAGGATAAGTGCGGTCGCGCTTTGGATCACGTAGTAGAACCATCCCCGTCCGAATACACCGCGAGCTATCTGCGAGACCACGGTCTCGAACTCTTGCTTTCTGGGTCCTGCCTCGGCCGCATACTCCGACGGAACCGCATGATAGACGTTTGCCAGAATAGATATGCCCATGAACAGGAAAGCCAGTATGATCGCCATATACACCAGCGTCGCCGCCGCGTTGCGCGACTCCGGCGGCCGAAACGCAGGAATTCCGTCCGCGACCGCTTCGGTTCCCGTCATCGCCGCACATCCGCCGGAGAACGCACGGAGCACCAGGAACCAGAAGGCAATCCCTACGGGCGCCGAGGCGGAGGTCGGAAAGGTCTCGTGCACCGGCACGATAGGCGGCCCACCAAAGAACTGCGCGCTGATCCACCTGTAAAGCCCCACACCGATCATCACGGAGACGGAGGCCACAAAAGCGTAGGTCGGTATGGCAAACACCGTCCCCGACTCACGCAGTCCGCGCAGATTCACCAGGGCCACCAGCGCCACCGCTCCAACACCCAGCATTACACGGTCAGGCACCAGGCTCGGCACGGCGGACGTGATTGCCGCAATCCCCGCCGCGATGCTAACCGCCACCGTCAACACGTAGTCCGTCAACAGCGCGGCAGCCGCCACCAGACCCGGAACGGTGCCAAGGTTTTCCTTGGTCACGATGTAACTGCCGCCGCCCTGCGGATAGGAATAGATCGTCAGCCTGTAAGAGACAACGACGATCGCCAGCAGGACGACGATCGCGCCGGTTATCGGAATCGCCAGCTTCCACGCTACGGCTCCCGCGCCGACGAGCGCGAACGCCAGCAGGATTTCCTCGGTTGCGTATGCGTTCGAGGACAGCGCGTCGGAGGCGAACACCGGCAGCGCAAGAAATTTCGGCAGTCGCTCGTGTTTTTGCCGGGAACTCGGCAGCGGCCTGCCGAACAGTATCCGTCGGATGAAAGCAAACAAGAGGTTCCCTCCACAGCCCCGCGGCGCCGATTCAGCCGCGCCGGCCCCTCCACTAGTCTACACACACCCACGCCCACCGCGCAAGTCAGCGGCGCTGATGGTGGGGCCACTCCAGCCCCCGTTAGCCCTGAATAGCACGTGCGGCGCGGCGTATCGAAGGGCGGCCTGCCGAGCCTACTCCTCCAGGTAATACCGCACGTTAGTAAACACTATCCCGCGCCTCATCATCAGTGCGATCTTGAGCATTAGGGCCGACTGATTATGCAGCAGCCTGTGCCACCACTTGCGCGGGACAATCTCCGGCAGCACTACAGTCACCGCGTAGCTCGGCCGCTCCTTTTTGACTTCTTCGAGATACTTGAGCACCGGCTCGACCATCGATCGATACGGCGACTCCAGAATCACCAGTGGAACCCCCAGCCCGAAATCTTCCCAACGGTCGCGAATGATCTGCGTCTCGATTGGATCGATCTCAACAAACAACGCGCGGCAGTCATGCGAAAGCGTCCGGGCGTATTCCAGCGCCGGCAGGACTCCTCTGTGGATGCCGGAGGTCAGAACGATCGCCGTCGAGCGCACCGGCGGGGGCGGCTTGAAAGTGTCTTTGCTAAGCCGCAGTTGGTTGCCCATCTTGATGTAGTGGTCGTGAATCTTGTAGAACAGGATGACCAGAGCGGGGATCAATATGAGGACGAAATACGCGCCCGTCGGCACGTTGAGCCGACCGATGTGTACCACGGGCCCCTCGGTCAGCTTGACCACCGCCGTCACACAAGTCACGATAAACGTCACTGACCCGCCGAAAAAGCTCACCGCAGCGTGCAGCCGCCAGCCGGAGTGCTTCAGTTTCATCTGCCGCACGCCCATGCCGATCTGCGACAGCGTAAACGACATGAAAACGCCCACGGCATACAAAGGGATCAGTGCGCTGGTCTTGCCCCCGAAAACGTAGATCAGCCCGGCGGCAATTATGCTCAGCAGGATAATGCCGTTCGAAAACACCAGCCTGTCGCCAATGTTGGTCAACTGCCGCGGCGCGAACCGGTCCCGCGCCAGAATCGAGCTGAGCCGCGGAAAGTCCTGGAAGGCCGTATTTGCCGCAAGGATGAGGATGAGCGCAGTCGTTATTTGTATAGCATACCAGAACGCTCCCCTGCCGAACACCGTCCTGGCTATCTGCGAAATGACCGTTTCGTGCACCGCCGGAAAGACGTGGTAGGCATCGGCCAAATACGTAACCCCCAGCACCAACGTCGCCAGAATCGTCGCCATCCAGGTCATCGTCGTGGCGGCATTGCGCGACTCCGGCGGCTTGAATGCCGGTATGCCGTTTGCGATCGCTTCGATACCGGTCAACGCCGAGCACCCACTCGAAAACGCCCGCAATATCAGGAACGCCCCAAGCGTCTCCAGGCCGGGTATAGGCCGTCCCTCTGCTCTGGCAAACGCGATCGCATAAGACGCTGGGTCCGGTACCACGTGCACGATGTGACCGGTGACCAGCCTATACAATCCGACGCCGATCAGCGTATACAGCAGAATGATGAAACCGTAAGTAGGGCCGGCGAACAGCAGTCCCGACTCGCGCAAACCCCGCAAGTTCAGATACGCAACCACAAACACTGCCGCTACCCCTATCGAAGCGGCGTGGGGCGCCAGTTCCTGCCGCAGCGACACAATCGCCGCCACACCCGCAGCCACGCTCACCGCGACCGTCAACACGTAGTCCGTCAGCAGAGAGGCCGCCGCAATAAGCCCATAAAACGTCCCCAGGTTCTCCTTGGCAACTGTGTAGCTCCCGCCCCCTTGCGGATAAGCGTGAATCGTTTGCCTGTAGGAAATCGTCACTATCGCGATCAGCCCCGCTATGCACAATGCAATCGGAAGCGAAACCCGCCACGCCGCCGGGCCTGCTACCACCAGCACCAGCAGGATTTCCTCGCAGGCGTAAGCGACCGACGATACCGCGTCCGACGAAAAAACCGGCAGCGCCAGGAACTTGTTGAGTCTCTCATGCTCCTGTCGCGAACTCGGAATCGGAGCCCCAAACAGCAATCGCCGTAGAAACGCGAACAAGCCCATCGACCTCCAAAAATAAACACCAGGACTCTAATCCCTGGTGGCCAACACAGTGTAGCACTCGCAGACCCAACGGTCAACGTGCCGCTTCTCTTCCGAGACTGTTCAGTCTTCTGGGAATGTCCACCCCGCTATCCCTGAGTGCGAAGCGTATCGAAGGGCGGTCAAGGCTCCACCGCGCTTCGATACGACCTTCGTTGGCGGTCTACTCAGCGCTAGCGGAGTCCTGTCCCGCAAGACTGAACAGACACTCTCTTCCCCCCTTGCCAAGGGGGGACGGAGGGGGTTTCATCCGGCAACGCCCGCCCTTGCCTTCTATTCCCTACTCGCTATTGTCTCGTTTGACCTCAGCCATTACGGGGTAATACAGCCTCGGGGGACGAGATGACCATAAGCGCACACAAAAGAGTATGGGGAACGGCACTAAGCCTGTTAGTCATTATGATCGTGCTGCCTGCCGTGTTCTGGGCCGCGTGCTTCGGCATCGACCGCTGGCTGGCCCTGCCGAGGCTGATCGGGGAGCCGTGGTCGTCCGTGCTCGCCGCGTCGTCCGGGCTTGTCGGCGTGTTCTGGATTCTGTGGGCGTGGTCGTATCTGCTGTTCGTCGGAAAGGGGCTGCCTCTTGAGGTCTTTGGTTGGGCGCTGCATCCGACGCGCGTCCTTGTAACCACCGGCCCCTACGCCTACACGCGCAACCCCATAGTGCTCGGAGTGCTCTTTTTGATGCTGGGAGTTGCGTTTGTCAGAGGTTCGATCTCGGGGTTCGTGCTCGTTCCCGTCGCAGCGTTTGGCTCCTGGCTTTACCTGCTGCTTTTTGAGGAAAAGGGCCTGGCCGCCCGGTTTGGAGAACAATACGAACGCTACCGCGCCTGTGTCCCGCTTCTATTGCCGCGCCTCACCGCCTATAACCCCGCTCCCTGATCTGCTCCGCCAGCCTGGGCATCGTATCTGCCGCGTGTGCGAACAATCGCTTGTAGGACTTGCAGAAATAGCTCGGATCGGTAAGCTTGCCATCCAGCACGATGCGATGCTTCTGGCATCCGCCCCAGCACTTCTGCAGGAACTTGCACTTTTTGCACGTTTTGCCCAAGTCGCTCTTGGCCCGCGCAAACTCCTCGACTGCAGCCGACTGAATGATCTCGCCCAAGGGCCTTTCCAAGATGTTGCCCAGCCGCCACCTGGCCACCACGAAGAAATCGCACGCGAACACGTCGCCGTTGTGCTCCACTACGACGTAGCTGCCGCACCGCTCACTCGTCGTGCACGTCCCCGGCATCTCCCCGAGTTCCAGCAGCAGCAGATCGTCGAAGTCCCGAATCGAGACGTTTGGGAAATCCTCGACCCACCGATCGAACACCCGAACCAGAAACTCGCCGTATTGCTCCGGCGTGATCGAAAACGGCGCCGGCTCTATGCTTCCGGAACCCTTTTGCCCTGCAGCACGGTCGGCACGTCTTGTGCCCGGCTCGACGCAGGGCACGAACTGCATAAAGTAGATCTCGTTTTGCGCAAGAAAGTCGTACACCGCCTCCGGCTCTTTTACGTTGCGGTCGTTTAGCAGGCACAGGACGTTATACTCCACACCGGCGTCGCGCATTATCTTGGCCGCCCTCATCACGCGGTCGAAAGTGCCCTTGCCGGACGCGTCCTTTCGATAGACGTCGTGAAGGCGCTTCGGCCCGTCCAGGGAAAGTCCCACCAGAAACCGATACTCCGCCAGAAACCGCGCCCACTGCGCGTCGAGCAGCACGCCGTTGGTCTGCAGCGCGTTGGCGACCGTAGCGCCGGGCGGCCCATATCGGATTTCGAGCTCCACCGCGCGCCTGTAGAAGTCCAGCCCCATCAGCGTCGGCTCGCCTCCCTGCCAACTGAAGGTACGTATGCCGGCCTGCATGCAGTCCCGAATGAGCGTTTCGAGCACTTTGTCGCTCATGCGGTGGGTCTTGCCCTTTGTTGCATCGAACATCGCCGCCTTTTGCCGATAGAAGCAGTAGTTGCAGCGGAGGTTGCAGTCCGGACCGGCGGGTTTGATGAGAACTGAGTTGACCATAGGCTTAACGCATCGTAAGTGTTGAGTAGGCCGCCCGCGCGAGCATGCTCTTGTGCAAGGGTGAAGCGCGCTCAGGCCGGCGGCCGTATCGAAGCACGCTACTGCGCTCCGACGTAGACGGTCACCCTAACCGTCCTTGCGCCGGCCACTCTGGTTCCGCGCGGCACGCGCAGGGCCACCTCGCGCGTCACCGTGGACTCCACTCCATCCAGCGATATCTGTTCCGTCTCGACCACGCTTATCGCGCTTAGAATGCTTGGCTTGCCTTCGAGGTATACGGTAGGCGGGTTAACGGTATACCTTGACACTCTCAGCGGGAATTTAGGCTCGCCTTCGAACACGGGACTGACTATCGCCGCGCGGGTTGCCGGCGCCTCGACCATCTCCAGCTTGGCCTTGACCTTTGTCGGGCGGACACTCACCTCCGCGACGACATTGCCCTTGGCATCAACAGGGGTCACTTCGTAGTAGCTCTCGCTCGACGATCCGGCCGCCTCATCCGATATCCTCAACACCGCTTTGGAAACCCTGGCAAGCTGCGAAACCCTGCCCGACACGTCCACGGTTCCGGGCGTCAGCAGCGGACTCGAATAGGAATACCCCGGCGGGGGCTGCGAGGCATAGCGGACCTCCACGGGAAGCCGCCGCGCCTCTATCGCCTCGACCTCCACTATGGCCCTGTCCGGCTTGACCGACACGCTCAGGTCGTTCTCGACCGACCGAGGCAGGCGCACGGTGACCGGCACGTCCGCCCTCACGATCTTGCGGTCCATACGAAGCCCGCTCAGATCGATGCTCGCTTCGATATCATCCCTGGAGACCGTATCGACCACGGTCTTGAGCCCTTGAACGGTCACTGAGACCTTAGGCGTCAGCGCCTGTGCCGCACGTCCCGGCGCGACGTTCACCAGCCGTACCGGCACGGAAAACGTCTGGCGCGACAGCGGGTTTCGCTCCGCGTTGGCGTAGAACCACAGAATCAGAGCGACCAGAATGGACAACACTTTGTAGCGCCAGTTGTGCGTGATCATTTTCGCTTGATCCTGGCCTTTCGCAGCGTGCCGTCCACGCTTCGGGCAAACTTGGCTCTGGAAACGCTGTCGTCGACGGTGCCGGCCAGCCTGCGCAGCCATTGCGCCAGCGCCTCTTGGTCCAGTCCGCGATGCAGTTTGCCCTCAACCGCCAGGGAGATCGTGCCGGTCTCTTCCGACACGACCACAACCGCCGCGTCGCTCTCCTCGGCAACTCCCAGTGCGGCCTTATGCCGGGTGTGTATCATCGTCCCCACGTGCGCGCTCTCGCTCAACGGCAGCGTGCAGCCGGCCGCAAGTATCCGCGACCCGCGAATGATGACTGCTCCGTCGTGCAGTGGGCTGCCCGGATTGAATATCGACCCCAGTAGTTCCTCGCTGAGCGCGGCGTTAAGCCGGGTGCCGGTTGCGGCCAGGTCATCGAGCGGGCTTTCGCGCTCGATAACGATCAGCGCGCCGATCTGCCTCTCGGACATCTTCGTAGCGGCGCGGGTGATGACCTGGATCAGCGAGCTTACCTCGCCGGTGGGCATTGCCGCCAATCCACGCCCCCAGCCGGCCACGCTGCCCATGTTCTCCAGCATCTGCCTCAGTTCGGGCTGAAACAGAATGACCACGGCCAGCGGCAGCACATAGAGAAATGACCTGAGAAGAAAGTTGAGGGTGTGAAGCTGCAGAACATCCGTGAGTCCCACCAGCACGAAGAACACCGCCAGACCCCACAGAATCTGCCAGGCGGGCCGGCGTTTGGAAAGCATTATTACCCAGTAGACAACAAGCGCGACAAGGGCGATATCTGCGACAGTAGCGACGTAGGTCGTCCACCCCGCGTTATGGAGGTTTCTGAGGAAGGTTTGCAGGAAGCTCAATTTCGTGCCCGGTAAGTATGTACGCTGCGATCGCCTTCTTCGCCAAGTATACCATTCCGTTCTCCCCCGGTCAACCTTCAGAACATCAATGTGTCTGTTCAGTCTTGCGGGACAGAACTCCGCTAGCTCTGAGTAGACCGCCAACGAAGGTCGTGTCGAAGAGCGGCGGGGCCTTGACCGCCCTTCGATACGGCGGCAGCGGGTCGATGCCCAGTGCGCGCTCGCTCGGATCGGAGCCAAGCAAGGAATTGTCTTCGAAGAGCAGATTTTTCGGTGCGCTCGAAATGACGGCGCACGAGCCGCGCTCTAAGGAAACACTTTTGACTCGTCGATACGTAACAAAGAAGATTGTTCACTCAAGTGCAGTCGACAACCCAGGTGAACAATCTTCCAAAGAGTCCGGTCTTGCGGGAACCTCGTCGCGGCAAACTCGATTCAGCATTTGCCCGGCGGTGCGACGAATCCTGAATCAAGTTCAGGATGATTTGGGTCTGGGCCGTTTGCTTCCGCAATACCGAACTGATACCTTGAGAGTTGCGGCACATTCACTGCCGTGATACCATCGTATTCGTGCGGGGCGGCACAAACTGCGTCGTCCCGCCTTGCACATGCCGGAGGAACAAGCTTGAAAGACAACCGCAGATCGACCGCCTTTGTCGCCGTGTGGGTGTTGATTCTGGTCATCTTCGCGCAAGCGGCGTTTGCCGCCTACTGGCCGAACGTCTCGCCGGAGGACGCCAAGAAGCTGATGCCCGTTTCCGAGGTCAAACGGGGAATGAAGGGTTACGGCCTCACCGTCTTCCAGGGCACTAAGATCGAGAAATTCGACGTCGAAGTCCTTGGCGTGCTCAAGAAGATAAACACCGGCAGAGACCTTATCATGGTGCGGGTCGGTGGAGGGCCGATCACAAGTCGTCAGGCCGGCATCCTGAGCGGCATGAGCGGCAGCCCGGTTTATATCAACGGCAAGCTCATAGGCGCGATCAGCTACGGCGCGCCGTTTGCCAAGGAGCCGGTCGGGATGGTCACGCCCATCGCGGACATGCTTGAAGCCTGGGACCCCAACCTGCCCAAGCGCGCCAGCGGGTATTCGTCGCCCGAGCCGCTCGAAGAACCGATCAAGATCGGCGGCAAGTCCGTCAGCAAGATCGGCATCGACCCGGCCGGCGGCACGCGCGGAGTCGAAAACGGCACGCTTTACATGCAGCCACTGATGATGAATCTGATGGTCAGCGGGATGTCTCAGCGCGGCATCGATCGCCTCGCCGATATCCTCAAGCCGTTCAATATACGGCCCATCGCGGGGCCCGGAGGCGCCTCGGACCCCGACGCCAAAGTCGGTGCAGGCCTGCAGCCTGGAGCGGCGGTGGGAATGGGGCTTGCGACCGGCGATATCGACCTGACCGCCATCGGCACCGTTACCTACAGGCGCGGCGACCGCATAGTCGCCTTCGGCCATCCGATGCTGGGCATCGGCGCCATCGACGCACCCATGACCACCGCCTACATCGCCGACATCATCTCCAACTACCAGGTTTCGTCCAAGCTGGGCGCGCCCATCCAAACGGTCGGGCGAATATTCCAGGACAGGCCCTGGTGCATTGCGGGCGCGATGGGCGCGATGCCGAAGATGATTCCTGTAACCATCAGCGTCAACGACGAGGCGTTCAAGCGCGACCGCGTCTACCACGTCAAGGTCATCAATCACCCGATGCTCGCTGCGCGGCTGATCGCGATGATCACCGACGAAGCGATGTTCGAGCTGCACCCGACCCCCGGTGACGCGACCGCCGAGGTCAGCTATGAAGTCCACGCCGACCAGATCGGCAAGATAACCCGTTCCAACGTCTTCTTCGACCCAACGGCGGTGGACGTGCAAGCGACGATGGACTTCGCGAGCTTGCTCCAGCTCCTCAGCTCGAACAGATTCCACCCCTTGGACGTGCAGTCGGTCAACGTCAAGGTCCGCATCGAGGGCAAACGCAAGACCGCCACCATCGACCGGATATTCGTGAAAAAGAGCGAGTTCGAACCTGGAGAGACCGTGGAAGTGGGCGTCGTCCTGCGGCCCTACAAGCAGGATCGAATCACCAAGACTTACAAGATCAAGATTCCCGCGACCGCCGCCGACGGCAAGGTCGCGCTCGTTGTTCGCGGGGGCGCGACCCCCACGGGGATGCGCATCACGACAGGCAGCGCGCCGTCCGACGTGCCAGGGCCGTCCGGTGATTCAGATGTCACAGCCGGCGGCATGATGATGCCCGGCGATCCCGGAATGGCAAACGCCGACAACGTCAAGCAGCTTATCGCCAAATACCTGGAGCGCGAGCGCAATAACGAGATCGTCGTGCAGCTTCAGTTGCGGGGCACCGCGATCAACGTTGCCGGCGAGAAGCTCGCGGGTATGCCAAGCGCGATTGCGGACGTGATGAAGTCCTCCCGCAACTCCGGGCTTAGAATGGAGCGCGAAGAGGTCAAGGAGGTCTATGCCAACGACTCCATCATCTACGGCTCCGCGCGGCTTATGATCGACGTCAAGCGCAAGAGGCTCGGCGAGACCAAATCGCTGTCTAAGCCAAGCTCGTCGTCGGAAAGCCTCGATGTGAGTTCCGATTCACTGTCCTCACCCGGCAGCGACGATTCCGCCGCCATAGACACCATGGACTACAGCGAGTTTTCCACCGCTCCTATGGCGCAAGTCGCGCCCCCTGCCGACTCCAACGATGAGACCGTCAGCGCAGAGCCGGTGACGGTTGAAAAAGACTCATTCGGCGAGCCGGTGGACGAGTCGCCGTCCGACAAGACCGACAGTTTGGACAAGACGGCTGCCGAGTCTTCGACGCCGAAGTCCAACGTCGAGACCGTGGTGCGGCAGGCCAAGACGTGGTCGCAGAAAACGCAGGCAGACTTTGCCAAGGGAACCTTCGACGGTGTGTCGGCTTCCAGTGAAAACAAACTCGAACTTGCCCCGACCTTGCGCAAGCTTGCCGAGACGCCTGAGCAGTATGTGTGGTGTGTGGCCGCGGCCAAGGGCGGCGTCTATGCCGGCACGGGCAACTCCGGCAAGATATACAAAATCACGGATTCCGGCGAATCCAGCGTTTTCTATGAGACCGGCGAACTCGAAGTCCATGCCCTCGCGCGGGACTCCGACGGCAACCTCTACGCCGCTACCTCACCGCGCGGCAAGATATTCAAGATCGCGCCCGACGGCAAGGGCACGCTGCTTTATACCGCGCCCGAAAAGTATGTCCTGGCGCTTGCCCTCGATCCCGAGGGCAACCTCTATGCCGGAGTCGGCGACGCGGGCAAGGTCTACCGCATTCCCGTCAAGGGCGTCCCGACGCTGTTTGCCGAAATCAACGAACAGCAGATACTGAGCCTGAGTTGGGACCCCCACGGCTCGCTTCTGATCGGCACCGGCATCAACGGCGTGGTCTATCGCGCGACCCGCTCCGGCGCGGTAACACCGATCTTCGACGCCCCCGAGGACTCGATCACCTCGGTGGTCGCCGACGGCGACGGCAACGCCTACGCGGGCACGTCGCCAAAGGGAGTCATCTACAAGATTTTCCCAGACGGCCGCTCCAAGCAGGTGTATACAAAAGCCAATCGCGTGCTCTCGATGGTTACAGATTCCCGCAACAACGTCTACGCGGTCTCCGACACGACACTCGTCAGGATCACCCCGGACGAGACCGTCACCCAACTCGATTCCTCCAAGGACAAAGTCCAGTTTCTGGCCGTTGCGCTCGATGAGGACGCAAGCGAGCTTTATGCGGGCACCGGCAACATCGGATCCGTCTACATAAGCAAGTGCTGCGACGTGCGCGGGACCTACGAATCGGCCGTCCACGACGCAAAGATGGTCTCCAAGTGGGGAAGGATCAAGTGGGTCGCCGACGCACCGGAGGGGACAACGGTCGAGCTTCGCACGCGCACCGGAAACGTCGAGACGCCCGACAGCACCTGGAGCGAATGGTCCAAACCCTACACCAACGCGGCGGGCGAGTCGATAACCAGCCCGCCCGGCAGGTATATCCAATACCAAGTCGCACTTACGGGAAGAGCCCAAGCGTCGCCAAAGGTGACCGCGGTCACCGTCAGCTATCTGAACCCGAACCAGCCTCCGACCGTCAAGCTGACCGCGCCGGTTGGAGGCGAGGTATGGGCGGGCAAGCAGACCATAAAGTGGACCGGCTCCGACCCCGACAAGGACAAGCTCACCTATGACGTCTACTACTCCAGCGACGGCGGCAAGAATTGGGAGGCGCTGGTCGGAGGGATGTCCGGCGGCGGCCCCGCGTCGGAACGCAAGCCCGCAAGCGAAATCGTCGCCAAGATCGATTCCGAGCTTGCCAAATCGCCCGACATCCCGGAAGACATGAAGACAAAGGTCGCCTCCGGCAAGGACGGCGGCAAGGACGCAGGATCGGAACCGGCCAAGCCCAAAGAGTCGCCCAAGCCCAGCTCATCGTCGACGTCGTATACGTGGGACACGTCGAAAGTCCAGGACGGCACCTATATCGTCAAAGTCCAGGCAAGCGACAAGGCCTCCAACGCCGACGACCCGCTGACCGACGAGGTAGTTTCCGAGCCGTTCGTCATCTGTAACAAGGCTCCCGAGATCAAGCTTGGTCGCAAGAGCGTGACGATGAAAGGCGCAGCATCTGCAACAATCACCGGCACCGCTACAAGCAAGCTGGTCGAGATCGCGGGCGTGCAGTATCGCGTGGACGGCGGCGACTGGAATGCGGCATCCGCCGACGACGGCATCTTCGATTCGCCGACCGAGGACTTCACGATCAAAACGCCGAGCCTGTCCGTCGGCACGCACAAGGTCGAAGTCCAAGCCGTCGACGCGGCAGGAAACGCATCAAGCCAGACGGTGGAAGTGAAGGTGACATAGCCGGGTGCTGCCGAAGCGCATATGCCGAGATAATACCGGCGCGGTCGTGGTCACATACAACCCCGACGACGGCCTGCCGAGCCGCCTGCGGGTCATCGGCGACCAGGTGGCGGCGGTCCTTGTTGTTGACAACGCGTCATCCGAAGGGTGCGCACTCCTGCGGGAGTGCGCATCGCTGCAAGGCGTGGAGTTTGCTTGGAACGAAACCAACCGGGGCGTGGCCGCCGCCCTTAACCAAGGTCTCGGATGGGCGCGCGGCAAGGGCTTCGACTGGCTCGTAACGCTCGATCAGGACACGGTCGTTGCCGATTCGTTTGTCAGCTCGCTTGACGCCGTTTTCGCCGCCTACCCGAATCCCGACAGAATCGGGCTTCTCGGCTCGAACTACATCGAGAGCTACCGCGGGGAGCCTCTGCTGCCCCCGGAAGGGTCGAAATGGGTCGAGGTCGTTTTCGTGATCACGTCCGGAATGCTTGTGCCGGTCGCCGTTGCCGACAAAATCGGTCCGTTTCGGGAGGACTTCTTTGTCGACCTGGTGGATCACGAGTATTGCCTTCGGGCGCGCTCCAGAGGCTATTCGGTGATTCTTGCGCGCGCTCCGCTGATGCAGCACAGGGTGGGGGAGCCAAAGTGGGTAAGGCTGCTGGGGAAGCGGCTCACTACTCCGAACCACAGCCCGGAGCGGCACTACTACATGTCGCGCAATCTTCTCATCGTCGCACGCGACTACCTGGTCAAGGAGCCGGGGCCGGTTCTGGGCGCGATGGCAACGCGCATAAAAGAGATGATACTCGTCGTCTGCTGCGAGCAAAACAAGTGGGCGAAACTTGGCGCGGCGGCGCGGGGTGCGTTTGACGCCCTGCGTGGACGGATGGGACCGCGTTGAGCCGCCGTAAGGCCGACGCACGCTATACCCCACACATACCCCTGAATCTGCACCATGTGCAGTGCTGCTTGTTCTCGGTCGGCGGAAAGAGCTCTATGTCGGCGGGACCGTAAGCGGGTTCGAGCGCAAGCATCTCGGCGAAGCTGGCCTTGACCTCGTCGCGCACCGACTGCACGTCGTGCTCCGTGGGCCGGAACGCATCGATTGTGAAGTCCGGATACAGATAGACCGCTGCAAGGTCGGTCTCGGCCGGTTCCCACTCCCACTTGGCCTGGGCATAAATCGAGTAAAGAACGAGCTGGCGGCGGTCTTGGTCGCCGGCGGCGCCGGTTTTCCAGTCGATTATGGTGGGGCGGCCGTTGCAGTGGGCAAAGTCGATCTTGGTATAGACCTGGATGCCGTCGAGATCGAAGTGCGGGAACGTGTCTTCGTCGATTTCCATCCAGCGTTTCGGGTCGGAGGCCGCGATGGCCCGCCATACCTCGGAGCCCAGCAGGTTCTCAATGCACCGCCAGGCGATCTCGCGAGCCTCCAATGCGCGATTGTCAACGTCCGGCCAACCGTAGTAGTGCTCGAAGAGGTTGGTGATGTCCGGCAGCTTGCGGCCGGGCGGGCGATTATCGATGTGCCAGAGACGTCTCTTAGATTCCATGTATTTCTCGCGCAATATCTCGGAGACGCTCTGCTTCGCGACGTCGACGCCGACATCGGCTCCCAACCGGATCGAACGCAGCGCCCTCGATATTACTTCATGTACTACCGCCCCGCGCAGCATTGTCAGCGTCGATATGTTGCGCATCTCATAGAGCTTCCATTTCAGCTTCGGATCCTGGCCCCAGAAGCGGTCATAGAAGTAGTGGCGGCGGCACGAGTCGAAGTGCGTCTTGCGCGAAAACGACCAGGACATAGTCGATGGCTGCCAGTTCTGCATACTTCATGCTAACACATCATGCGCCTCGCTGTTTGGACATTTCGGATGTGCAAGCGACTTGCGTCGCGCACCGCCTCGCCGTCAAGCCGCGAGCGGACCGCCATCCCCGGCCGAAATCCCGAAACAGGGGCCGACTTGATGAGGAATCCGCACCGGCTTCGCATAAGGGGTAATGGCGTTTTTCAGGAGGTTCGTTTTAACATGCAATCCATCGAAGCAATCGAGCTCGACAGGCTCGTCATCCACGGCGTTTCCAATCTCGCGGCCGAGCCGGATATCGCGGACAAAGAAGAAGTTCTGTCTGAGGGACTAAGGCACTTTTTCGAAGAGCACATCCGCAACTGCATCAAGTGCACGAGCGCCAGGACCGCCAAATTCCACGGCTCGGGCGCGACCGTGTCGACCTGCGCCGCTGCGATCATGCGCGAGCCGGAGAGCTTCGTGGAGCAGTGCAGGGCGCTGGGTCTGTGGTTTGCGCACCAAATGGAGGTCTCGTCCCAGGTGCAGACTTTTCTTGCAGTCGCTCTGTTTGCGGACCTCGATACCGAGAATCGCTATTTGGCGATCCTCAAGCTGGACCCAATCAAGGCCTATGTACGTCGTTCCGGTGGGAAGGAGTCGTTCGAGCAGATTTCGATACTGCCCGATCCCGCGCGGCAGTTGGCGCGGTTTGCGATCGTGCGGCCCTACAGCGACGAGAACCGCTACGACATTGTGTTCCGAAACCAGCCCGCCTCCAAAGACGAGGACCCCGACACTGCCGCGATGTGGTTGGAGGCGTTTCTTGAGGCCTACGAGGTCGTCACGCCTCGCCGCATGACCCAGCTCGTGGTAAAGGAGACCGAGAATTGGATCGCGCAAAACGAGGAGCATATTGACGAGCAAGCCGCAGCCAAGCTTCGCAATGCCGTGCGGACGATGGTCCAGAGCGACGAAATCGATGTCGAGGCCATCGCCGAACACGTGCTTGCCAACGAAATCCAGCGGGAAGACTACATAGGTAGATTGCTCGACAAAGGCCTCACCGAAACCTCATTTGTCCCGGATCGTGACTGGGCCGAGCGCGCGTCGCGAAAGACGACTTATCTGTGCGACGGCGGCGTCCAGGTGTCCGGCCCCAGCGACGTCATAGACGACGTCGTTCAGATCCTTCCAAAAACCGCGGACCGCAAGACCAGACTCGTGATTGAGACCCGGAAGTTCTGCCAAAAGTAGCATTGACCGGCTGCTATGGCACAGTTCTTGCACGAGGTTGAACCAGACCCGTAGCAAGTGCTCGTAATACCGTAGTTCTCTTTGTCTGGATCGGAGAGCTACCGCGAGGGACAAGGTGGCGCGAAGATGCGACGCGCTTCCGTGACGCGCATGCTGCGGTTCCGGCACACGTTCTGTGCGTTAGGAGGGATCGGTAATGAAGAAAACGATCTTGGCTGTGTTGTTGGTCGCTCTCGTGCTCGGAGCCGCTGGAGCGTCGTTTGCAGGCCCAAACGACAAGTGGACAGTCTACCTGAGGGCGGCTGACTCAGCCGGGGCCAACTATCTTGTGGCGCAGACCATATTCGGCACGCTGCCGACCGCCACTGACGGCCCGCCGCCGGAAATCAGTCCTGCCAACGACGCCTCTGCCCCGGCCGGCTCCGGCAGTGCCGCGGCAGTCACCTGCTTCGATCTCGGCGTCGGCGACAACAACAACGGCTACAGCAAGGATCAGCGAGCGCCGATTTTGGCAGGCCAGAAGGTGTGGAATCTGCGCCTGTGGGTGCAAAGCGGCTGGACGTCGGGCAACGTGGTCCTGACTGCCTGGAATCTTACCGGCACCGCGGCACTCAACGGCTCGTTCCCCGTAGTGCTCAAGGTTGTCAGCGATCCGACCGGCAGCTACGCCCCGAACACGACGCTGTATACCTGGACGGCACCGGCCACAATGCCCGCCGTCACGTTCGGCAATACGGACGTCATCAAGGGCGGCGCCAAATACGTGCAGCTGCAGTTGATCGCGGGCACGCCGCAGGGCCAGGTTCCCGAACCGGGTAGCATGTCGGCGATGCTGAGCATGATGAGCGGGCTGATCGGCGTGACGGCCTGGCGAAAGAGACGAAGCTGACTCTAGCAGGATTGTAGCAGGGATGCTGTTTTGGGCGGGCGCGAATGCGTCCGCCCTTGCTGCGTGTGCGACACACATCCCGGTGGCAAGAATGTGCTCGAACGCGAATCCCGTTGCCCCAGCCCACTGAACGCCCATCAAAGGATGCTCGTGCCGGGACGCGGCTTATGGGCTCCCGCTACGACAAGAACTGGTAGATCGGCACGTCGAATAAAGCGCCGAAAAGCGCCCAGCCTGCCTGCACGGTCACGTCACCCAACACCACGCCTACAAAGAACACAACGCTTGTCCTATAGGCCTTGTGGCCGCCGAAGCGGAGAATCAGCGTCTTGGCGAGCCATGCCAGGAAAAACGGCAGGATGAACGCGTTCATTATAAGCGAGTTGCACATGACGTAGCCGATCGGGTGCAGGCCGAACACACCCGCTCTGCGGGTCCACGCGAGCAGAACCGTCAGAGCCGCCGCGAACCCTGCGGCGCCCACACCGGCCGGATCCCAACCGCGCGCCTGCGTGGCCACGCGGTTGATCTCGTCGAAGCTGCGCTGCACCTTCGTCATGGCGTAGGGGTTTGCTTTCGCGGTTGAAGCGCCCACGGCGTAGAGCTTGTCAAGCGTGCTCCACCAGCCGATTGCCAGCGCCGTCACCGTTCCAAACGCGACCAATCCAAGCACCGTCCGCCATCTAATGCCCGAACGTTCGGCTATGTCCATGCCCTCCATTAAATAGGGAAGCGACTGGCCCCGGATATCCCAATGCACCAGGTTGAAATAGCCGCCGGCGGCAAGGGCCTGGTCGCCGAGGCCGTTGGCGCCGAGTATCGACGTCATGGTCCTGTGCGGAGTCCACGCAAGCGGAGCGAACGTCCACATCGCGCCGGCCTCGGCTCGCACGCGTGCGCCGCTGAGCATGTATGCCGCATAGACGAGCATCACGATCGTCGCGGCAAGCACCGGGATCCCGACCATCGCCATCATCCCGACGCATATCAGCCCGCATGACGCCGCGAGCGTTATCATCAAACCGACAAATCTACGCTCCGACTCGGGCACAGTCTTGAGCACGGTGCGCCAGTGATGCCGCGCTCCCCAGATTACGATTCCGGCCAGTGCAAGCCATGAACCGCACGCCTGCTCGTCCGGATACGGAAACCGCGCCGCGCCCGTGCCGGCTGCCTCCACCCCGAACACCGCCGCCACCACGTAGACCAGCTTCATCAACACCGCCATCAGCCAGCAGCTCAGGCTCACGTCGCTGGGCACAAAGTAGGCCAGGCCGATCCCCATAGGATAGAAGCTGATCGGAAAACCGGGCATTGCGCTCCAGGGCGGCGACGGAAAGGTGACATAGTACGCCTTGAGCTGTATTGCCGGAACAGCGGGGAACCAGTTGTGCAGGGCAAGAAGGCTCTGCAGGATCACAGGCAGCCCGAAGCCGATCCAGAAGAGCGGTTTCCGAAAGATGTTTTCTTTTGGGTTCATTATCTCCAGCGGCATCTTGGCGATGGGAAACGTGAGTCTCTCCTGGTGTATCCATATCCTTCGCAGGATTGCGGCCATGCATATCCAGATCGCGCTCAGCGCCAGCAGATATATGCTCCAGAACGCGATTGGAACAAGCCACGCGCCCCAGGGGATGCCGTGCCCGCCGGTGTAAAGTTGGCGAATGGCGTCCATGTCGTGCAGAACGGGCAGGTTAGCCGCGCCGGGCAGGTAGTGGCGCCACTGCGGATTCGTCTGGGAGGCAAACGGCAGGTAGCCCATCCCGGTCGCCAGAAACCTTAGGCCGCCGAAACCGATTATGGGAATCGTTGCCGTCAGGACGATGTAGCCGAGCATCAACTCGTGTTGCTCGAACGGAACTCGGCCGCCAAATGCCCTGGCGCACAAGGAGTGGATCACTCGGCTGAAGAGCAAATAGAGCGCAGTCGGCATCATTATCGAGTAACAGATCAGATAGATGCCGCGGGCTATCTCGCTGTCGGCGGTCCAGTAGATCATGGCCGCCTGGCAGGCGAGAATCAGCGCCAATACTCGAAATCGCACCCCCCTACGCTTCACCAGGTAACGTCCCCGCCTCACATTCTACCACGGCTCAGATTCGACTGCCAACCGTTCAGGCGGCAGGCAACTGCTCGGTCCCGGTGAGCACAACCCGGTGTGGGGCGTCATTGCGGGGTGGCAGACACAAGGCTCCGCTTTCTGCTGAGCGGTGTCCACTACCGGAAGCAGTCGTCTTGCCGGTCTTCCGGAGAGTGTAAACCGTAAACGCCGAGTAGGTAGGCCCGTCTCCGGCATCCTGAGTCTGTCGAAGGATGTGTGGGACGGACCGTATCGAAGCACGCCCCGGCTCATGGGATAACTCGTGCTCCGGCACCGCCCTTCGAAACGGCGGCTGTTGAGCCGGCCTCCACGGTGGCCAGACGGAAACGCCCCCGCGAGTGCGGCGCGAGGGCGTTGAATGCTATCGACTTGCGCCCGGCTACTTCATCGGCAGTTTCCTGAAACACATGAACCAGTCGAGGCAGTAGTATTCGCCGCCGGCCTTCTCCACTCGCTCCTTGGCAAGACCACAGGAACCGGGCGGCGGGACTATCACGTCGTCGCCGGGCCGCCAGTCCGCCGGAGTCGCGCACTGCTCCGCATCCGAGGTCTGCATCGCGATGAGCAGCCGTTTGATCTCGTCAAAGTTGCGGCCGTTGGAGAGCGGATAGTAGACCAGCGCCCTTATCTTGGCGTTGGGATCGATGAAGAACACCGCTCTAACCGCCTTCGTGTCGTCGGCTGAGGGCTGGACCATCCCGTATTTGCGCGCGACCTCCATCTTGATGTCGCTGATCACCGGGTAAGTGATCTCCATGTTCTCCATATCCTTGTAATTGATCTTTTCCTTGATCGTCCGAAGCCACGCTATGTGGCTGTAGGTACTGTCGATCGATAGGCCGATCAACTCGCAGTTGAGAGCCCGCAGCTCCGGCTGGATCTTGGCGAAAGTCATGAACTCGGTCGTGCAAACCGGGGTGAAGTCGGCGGGATGGCTGAACAGGATCACCCACTTGCCCTTGTAGTCATCCGGAAACACGATCTTGCCCTGCGTGGTCTCGGCCTCGAATGCCGGGGCGTCCTCGCCAATGAGCGGAACGCGAGACTCCTCGGTTTTGGATGCCGCCAAATCAGTCATCTTTTCCTCCTTTGGCGTAGTGTAACAGCCTCGTCTTTACCCAAAGCTGAGCCATATCAAACGCGCCCAGGCGCT